>WPCK01252589.1_pt1 | contig 47999 bp, 29 predicted proteins | sample 5399851 | NCBI WGS metagenome assembly WPCK01 (sample SAMN12869471, study PRJNA574797) | sludge metagenome | isolation source: wastewater treatment of pH11 | place: China:Beijing | collected 2019-05-20
ACTGGCGGTCTTTTGCAAGAGTTCTTCATCATCCGATTGCACGGCAATACAAAAGGACTTGTCGCTTGCCCGAAATCCGGCATACATGCCCTCGGCCGAGAGTTTTTGGATGGCCGTTTGCCAATCTGTGCCAAGCTGCGCTTCAAGTAATCCGATGACGGTCCTCAACTGAAGAAATTGAGGAGAAGCCATCCCCTTTTTCACCTGGTCCAACTGCTCGATTCGGGCGCGCAGCGGATGGGCGAGGACCTTGTCGATCAGCTCGCCGCCACGGGGAATCTGAAAGTAAATGGTGGTATCCCGCGGAAACAGGTTCGGGCCGGCGGCCATCTTCGGGCTGCCTGGCGACTGGGCAATGGCTTGCGAAATCAGTATCGCAGAACCAGCCATGACCAGCAGGAAAGCGGCTACTTGAATTCTGGAGGATCGTCTCATATGCCTGCCTGTTATTGGATTTCGCGGGAATGGCCATCCCGATGACGGCGGTCAAATACTGTAAAGAACGATACCGCCCCGGAATAACGCAGGTTTCGCCACCCGGAACAGAATACCGGTTCTTCGTTTTGCGGCGCAGGAAATTCTCGCCAAAAGTGCGGGGTGCGTCTTTTTTTTCCCAAACCGGGCATGGATTCGGAAAGGAAAACGCACCTTTCGGCCTGACAGCAAGGGGTCGTCCCGATTCACAAGGCATTGCGGTCATAATTCCATGAACTCCCTGAAACCCGGGCCGCCATCCCGGGGTAAGAAGTCAAACGGGTCGCGCCCGGCCATTCCCGGGCATCGGCATGACTTCGTACCCGTCAGGCGTTGCATCGCTACCCCGTTCCGCTGATTTGCCTCGACCCGTTAGACTGAGCGGGTCCTTCGGCTCCTGAAAGGGCATTCAAAACGGCCGCGGACCTTGCCGGGTCAGGTGCGCCGACATTCATAGCAACAATTTCTGAACCAGTTTCCGTTTTCCCGTTGGAGGATTTTCGTGAACCGATTACTGACAAGACTAGCAATAACCTCAATGCTGGCGGTGATGGCCGTTGCCGGCATGGCATCGAAACAGGCAAGTGCCCAATCGATGGATATGCAGCCGGGAATCGTGATTTCCGTTGCAAGCCTGGAGACACAGTTTTCCGACATCGAGAACCTCGTCGAGGCGTCCGGATTCGCACAGATGAAGGGGCTCGTTCGCATGGGCTCGAGCGAGTACGTCAAAGGGATCGATTTGGCGCGCCCGTGGGGAGCCATGCTTTTCTTCGAGGGAGCCAGTCCCGAGCCGGAAGTCCTCGCCTTTATTCCCGTCAAGGATATCGAAGATGTTCTCGATACCATTTCCCAGTTTGCTGACATCGACGGCGACGATGGCGAGTATGTGATTACTCCTGATGGCGGCGAGGCGATTTATGTCCAGGTCGTCGAAGGGACTGCGTTTATCTCTCCCAAGAAGGAAAGACTCTCCGATCTGCCGATGAATCCGGCAGAACTGCTTGAAAACCTCCATTCGGATTACAACCTCGCCGCCCGCATCTACGGGCAGCGGATTCCCGAGGAACTTCGCACGCAGATGATCGACCTGATTCGCGAAGGCGCCATGGCCGAGTTCGAGCACGACGACTCTCCCGCGGCGGCGATTCAAAAAGCGAACCTCGAATATTCGATGCGCAGCATCGAAAGTTTCATCAATGAAACCGATGAAGTCGTTGTCGGATTGTGCATCGACGAAACCGGAAAACGCATCTATGCCGATGCGAAACTGGTCGGTCTCCCCGGATCCAGTTTCGCCAAGCAGGCCGCGACATTCGCCGAAGCCGGTGAAAGCCGTTTCTCGGGCTTCGTGCACGACAGCACTGCGGCAAATGCAAATTTTGCCGGCAAGTTCACCAAGGAAGATGCGGAACAGGCGATTGCCGCTCTCGACAACATCTTCGATGAAGCCCGCAAGTCGCTGGAAAGCGAACAGGGAGGCGACATGACAGCTGATGATGTCGCCAATCTCAAGAAGGCAATTGACGCGATCCGCGAGTGCTCGGTCGACACCATGAACGGTGGCGTCATCGATATGGGAATGGCTCTCTCGCTCGACGACGGCGAACTTCGATTCGCGGCCGCATCGACTATCGCAAACTCGGGGAAACTGGAAGAAGCCCTGAAAGATATCGCCAAGACCCTGGAAGGGAAGGAAGTTCCCGTCCGCTTCCAGTTCGATGTTTCCAATGAAAACGGAACTCGATGGCACGAAATCGAAGTCGAGATTCCCGAGAACGAAGAGGAAGCTCGCGGCGTTTTCGGCAATTCAATCAAGATGCAGATCGGCGCTTCCGACGACGCGGTTTATCTGGCAGTTGGCAATTCGGCAAAAGAGTTTTTGAACGAATGCTGCGCTCGGACGGCCAGCGATGCCGAGAAGGCCGCGATGCAGATGAATTTCCGCTTGTTGCCCATCATGAAGTTCATTTCCAAGGTCCAGAATGCCAACGAGCTGAAGATGCTGGTTGATTCGATGCCGGAAGAAGGCGATGACCGAATCCGGATGACCGCCAAAATGATCGAGAATGGCCAGTTGCTGCGAATGGAAATGCAGAACGGTATTCTGGAGATACTTGGAAAGGCTGGCATGGCCATGGGCGGCGGCTTCGCCCCACCCGAAGATTTTTAATTTTAGTCTCCGGAAAAATGGCGTCGCGGAAGCGTCCCGTTTCCGCAACAGGTTACTTGCCCAGGGGTGCCCGGTTATTTCCGGGCACCCTTTTATTGTTGGCGACGGGCGGCAAGTTCGCGTTCAATTCAATTCAGGCGAAGCATCGCGATTTACCGGGAGCCAGGAACCAGCCTCAGTCTTTTTCATCCGCCAGGGCTGCCTTTTTCCACTCCACTTCCGTCAGAAACTCCGGGCGGGCAACGATGTCGGCGATCTTGTCGTCTTCGTCGCGTCGAGTCCCGCCATCATCCACGCCGTTGCGCCATATGCTGTACAAAGCATAATTATCGTCGCCCGCGCGGTAGATGAACGGCTCGCCCGTAAACATATCCACCGGGACCGACGGCAACCATGATGGGACCAGTTCGGACAAATCGCCAGGCAGGCGATTCTGGTCGCGGAGGAAGCGTTCGACGGCAATGGCTGTACCGCAAAGACGCGCCTCGTTGATCCATCCCGCTTCGCAAGTATTGGCTTCGTTCGCGATGTTTCTTGCCTGTATTGCCAAATAAAAATTCGCTATCTTGACTCCACGACGCCGGTACCCCTCAAAAGGCCGCTTTATCAGGTTCCATGGGTCCATGAATCCGGAATCCGGAAATTCTTTCGATTCAAGGCGATCCGCCAATTTCTTCGCCCGCTGAATCCGCTCGTTCAAATCGGTCCACCCGTTGAATTCGTCTTCCTCAAGAAAAGCAGCCTCAAGCTCGTCGTAGCAATCATTGGTCATTTTCATGGCGGTTTTCCAGTCAACCATTGAACGGCCAAGAAATATCGCACATCGATCCCGCAACTCCGGGATGCCGTCCGTCCGAAGGACTTTTTTTCCGGCACGCCAGGCAACTCCTTCGTAATTGTTCATGTTTCTCGGATATCGGGCGATCCAGCGGAGCGAGTCGCATCGGCTATACAGCAAATGAATGCGCTGGATGCGCGACGGATGTTCGACAAAAGCGCTGATTTCGTCAGCCATCCGTTTCAACTGTCGCTCGCTGCATCTGCCCGAATAGAGAATGTTGTAAAAACCGTGCGTGAAATAGTGATGCGTTAACGATGAATACATGAAACTCGATTCGTTTCCATTGCTTGCCTCATGACGAGCCATACCGGCAATCGCCATACAGTCGTTGATCGCACCATCGACGTCCCCCATTCCAAGACGGATATTCGCCGATTGAATCATGCTTTTGTGCAGTTGTCGCAACTCCATCGCCATTGGGGTGAGATCCCCAAAAAACCTGCAGGGCGAGAAGTAATGGGGTTTGACCGATGCCTGACGATACATGGCAAAGAACGGCCGCATTTCCTGAAACCAGCGGGCGGCGACCGGATGCCCGCTCAAATCGACGGGCACGTCTTCAAAAAGTCGGCTATACAGGCTTGCGAGTTCCACCGCCTTTTTTTCGTCTTCACTGTGAAATTCTTTCGGAAGTTCGGCCAGGTGATCGATACACCACTCCTCCAATGACTGGTGATAGGCCGCACCGTCCGGCGGACGAGCGATTTCCAATTTCGCAAACCACTCGTCGGGCAATTCCGCTATCGATTCAACCGGCCCGATAATACTGACCATATCGACATAGGCATTGTTTTTCGCAGTGACACCCTGGGAGAACTTCTCGTCCAGGTACCTGGCATAATCCACATCGCCGCCGGGCAGAAGCGGTTCGGTAATGAAAGTCAATTCCGGATGCGGGCGGACCAGAGGCGAATCGGGGCCCGGAGATGGGCCGAAATTGAGCAGGATCAGTATCACCAGCCACTGCTGGCCAAACAGAATGCCCATCCATGTGGCATATCTTGTCCAATTCTCGGCGATGCGTACCAGCATGGGATGCGGCGTTCGAAAGGGTGGCGGGTCCACTTTGCAACGCGGAATACCAAAAGCGTTTTTTTAGACCTGGAAATGCTTCACGCAAGCGAATGGGTAGATTGGCGGGTTGTTTGGCCCCAAAAATCCATTTGCTCGCACCTCGCGTCGTTATTAAGGCCGCGTCAAGCTGCGCACCTTGTGTTGAAACGGATGGTCAAGTGACAGACCTGTCCAGTTTGTTGTGGTAATAAATAATGGGAGCGGTTTTGCCTTCGACGAAGCAGTCGCTTGATTGTACCCTGGAGATTAACGTCTGAGAAACTTGTGTCGGCCCTGCGGGCCTTCAATTATGAGAATCACCTGAAACCGGGGCCTGACGGCCCCGGCAAAAGTTGTGCCGGCCCTGCAGGCCTGCCTTTGCGTAGCTGAGCTCGCGAGAGTTCAGAATTCCTTTCCCATGTTTTATGAGTGGCAGCTGAATTCCAGGGATTCCCTGGACTCGCTTGTCGAATCGGGCAATCGTCTATGTGTCCTTGAGACCCTGAGGCACCTTGCCAGCGCCCCGTTTTTTTTTACCGCGCGGTCTTCTGGCCCGCTGGGCCGGTACAAGAATTGCCGGCGGGGCTAGCCGCCGGTGCTGGTCAAACTCAAATCTCCAAGGCCTGAAAGGCCGACACAGCTCAACCATCACCATCCAGCTGCGGTTTGTGTCGGCCCTGCGGGCCTTCAATTATGAAGATCACCTGAAACCGGGGCCTGAACGGCCCCGGCAAAAGTTGTGCCGGCCCTGAAGGCCTGCTTTTGCGTAGCTGAACTCGCCATTGACTCGGCGTTTGATTGCGGAAAACGCGGATTTTCCAACCGGCGGAAATTCGTTAAAAATAAGGGTTTCTGAAATCAGTCATCCATGCCCGGCCTTAACCAGAAAGAACAGGTTCGGCGATATTAATCGCCGGACATCCTTGAATGAACGTCTTCAGTCACGACTACGTTGAAAGCCTGTACCAGCAATATCTTCAGAATCCGGAAAGTCTTTCTGCCGACTGGCGCCAATATTTCGAGTCCTTTGACCATTCCGCCGGCACCCGGGGGAGCGCCGCGACCAGCGCAGCCGAATCCCTCGTCAACCTTCAGGACAAGGTCGATCAGCTGATCCGCGGGTTTCGCGTACGCGGTCACCTGGAAGCGAGCATCGACCCGCTCGGAATTCCGCGACCCGGCAACCGGGAACTCAGCCCGCAGTCCTATGGATTGACCGACAAGGACCTGGACAAGGTCTTTTCCACGCGCACCATCCACGGCGAAGACTATCGCACCCTCCGCGACATCGTCCAGCACTTGCGACAAACGTACTGCCGATCGATCGGCGCCCAGTTCATGCATATCGACGACCACGATCTGCGCGACTGGCTTCAGCGGCAGATGGAGAAAACGCGCAACCGGATCAGCCTGAGCCGGGAGACCCAGTTGCGGATCCTGACGCGGCTGACCGACGCCACCATCCTTGAGGAATTCATGCGCCGCAAATTCATGGGCGCCAAGACTTTTTCGCTGGAGGGAAGTGAAACCCTGATTCCCTTGCTCGACCTGGCACTGGACAAGGCCGGTGAACACGGAATTGTCGAAGTTGTCCTGGGAATGGCTCATCGAGGGCGCCTGAATGTTCTCGCCAATATCATGGGCAAGCGGGCGGAGAACATTTTCTGGTCGTTTGACGAACCGCGACCGGAAGATTCACGGGGTGGCGGCGACGTTCTTTATCACATGGGCTACAGCTCGGACTGGACGACCAGCCAGCAACACAAGGTCCATATTTCGCTGTGCTTCAATCCCAGTCACCTCGAGTTTGTCAACGGAGTGGCACTTGGACGCTGTCGCGCAAAACAGGACCGCATCCGGGATGCGAGACACGAACAGGTCATGACGATCCTGGTTCATGGAGATGCCGCTTTTGCCGCCGAGGGAATCGTCCAGGAAACCCTGAACCTCAGCCAGCTGAAGGCCTACCGCACGGGGGGAACATTGCATGTCATTCTCAACAACCAGATCGGATTCACGACCATCGCCGATGACGGGCGCTCGACAACCTACGCCAGCGACGTGGCCAAGATGTTGCAGATCCCCATCTTTCATGTGAATGGCGAGGACCCGGAAGCGGTCGCCCAGGTCGTGGAGCTCGCCATGGAGTTTCGCCACAAATTCCGTCGCGATGTGGTGATCGACATGTATTGCTACCGTCGGCTCGGTCACAACGAGAGCGATGAGCCCCGATTCACCCAGCCGCTCATGTATCAGACGATCGATTCGCGACCGACGATCCGCGAAAGCTATCTGCACCACCTGACGGAACTGGGAGGAGTAACCGTCGAGGAAGGAAATGAAATCGCCCGGCATCGGCAGGAAACCTTGCAGAGGGAGTTCGAATCGGCGAAAGCCGATCGATACCAGGCCGATACACAGACCATGGGCGGTTACTGGACGGGATATTACGGCGGCCCCGAACGCGATAACGATGACATCGATACCGGTGTGCCTGTCGGCAAGCTCACATATACGCTCGGCAAACTGGCCGAAACTCCTGCCGGCTTCACGATCCATCCGAAACTGGCGCGGATTTTTGAGCAACGGCGGGAAATGGCGACCGGCACGCGACCACTTGACTGGGCGACCGCCGAACTGGCAGCCTTCGCCACATTGTCCGTTGACGGACACCCGGTTCGTTTGACCGGCCAGGATTGCCAGCGCGGAACGTTCAGCCAGCGGCATGCTGTTCTGCACGATTATGAAAACGGGAAATCGTTCAGTCCGATTCGACATATTGCCGAGGGACAGGCCGATGTCTCGATTTTGAACAGCCCGCTGAGCGAAACCGGAGTGCTCGCCTTCGAGTACGGGTACAGTCTGGACCGGCCGGAATCGCTGGTTTTGTGGGAAGCACAGTTCGGGGACTTCTTCAATGTCGCGCAGGTGATCGTCGATCAGTTTATCAGCAGTGCCGAAGACAAATGGCGGCGGCTCAGCGGACTCGTGATGCTGCTGCCGCATGGATTCGAGGGCGCTGGGCCAGAGCATTGCAGCGCGCGGCTTGAAAGGTTTCTGACACAGGCCGCAGAAGATAACATGCAGGTTGTTGTGCCGACGACTTCAGCCCAGTACTTCCACTTGCTGCGCCGCCAGGTGAAACGGCCGTGGCGGAAACCGCTGATCGTTCTGACGCCGAAAAGCCTGCTTCGCGAACCCTTCGTGTCATGTGACATCGAGCAGTTCACGTCCGGGCGATTTCAGCGGGTTCTCCCCGACCCTGAAGTCAACACGATCAACAACCCGTCAAGGATTATCCTGTGCACGGGCAAGATCGGCGTTGAATTGCTCAAGTTGAGGACAGAACGGCAAGTCGATGATGTGGCGATTGTCCGCATGGAACAGCTGTATCCGATTCCCCATCGGGAACTTCAGGAAGCCCTTTCGTTCTATGCCGACGGAACGCCGGTGATCTGGACCCAGGAAGAACCAAAAAACATGGGCGCACTTTCCTTCATCAAGGTCAACTTCGGCAGCTCGTTCTACGGTCGATGGCCATTGATCAACGCCATTTCCCGCGCGGAGTCGGCCAGCCCGGCAACCGGCTCGAAAAAAGCCCATCTGATGGAACAAAAGGAGATTTGCGACGCCGCCCTGCAAGGTCAGGATGCGCCCGCCAGGGTATAGGCGTTATTGCAGCCGCATCCGATCGACAGCAATTCGCTGGCACATTCGCCGATTTCCTGCATCCCCGGTGCTTGCCCCTCCAGCAGATTGGCGCGGAGTTCTGCGGCGACTTCGGGGTGCGAGACCACACGGTTGATGCAACGGGCAATCTCGTTGCGCGCACCGCGCTCGATGAGAAAACCGGTTTCCAGGTGCCGGATCAGGCTTTCATGGACCGTTCGCGTGATTCCGATCCCCGGGACTCCATTCGCCATCGCAAAACGCAAGGCGCTGCAATCTGAAAACCATGCCGATGGCTGGACATAAACATCCGCTGCGGCAATCAGGGATTCTGTATCAGGCCCATCCGGCAGAATCAGGATCCGGTCTGAAGCCGACAATTGCCGGCGATACCGCGAGAGCCTCCAATGTTGCGGTCCGGTCCCGGCGGCCACAAACCAGATATCGTCCCGCAAGTTTCTCAGCAGGTCGCCTCCCCACAAGAAGTCCTTGATCCGCGCGGCAGGGAACAGGGGGTTGACCGATACTGCGAGAAAGCAGTCTGTCGGCAGCCCAAGCCCTTCGCGGACCATTTGTCGGGAGGGGGTCTCAATGACTCGTTGAGAGGGAAAGAAGGGAAGACACTGTGCGCCAATCCTGCCCGGGCGGTTGACCTCGACAATGTTCTTTCTGAGGCGAGACCATTTTCCCGATCGCCCCGCTTCCGAATACGGGTTGATACGCTTGACCGGCACACTGGTGAACGAGGCCATCAGAACGGTCAGCCTGCCTGTTCGCAGCCCCCAGACATGGATTTCATCGGCGCGGAATCGGGCAATGATCTGCCGGGTTTTGCGGATTGTCGAGAGACAGATTCGGCGCGGCCAACGGATCAAATGCGTCGTGGCCTGTGGCATTTCTGCCGCGAGCCCGGGTTCGCGGAATTCGATCGTTTCAACCGTATGTCCGGACTCCGCCAGTTGCCGCGCAATCAGCAGACCATCCTGACAGGGAGAAAGGGGCGCCACGCTGTCGACGGCTACGAGAATCCTTTTCACTGGTGACCCACATCCTTCCGGGACAATGTCGTGCAAGCCGAACCGGTCAGCTCTTCAGGGGAACACCCGGGATTGTCCGCGCCAGGTCCAGATACTGCAACGCCATTTCACGCATTGTCCCCGATTCCACAGGCTGCGTTTCTTCTGACAGCGGATGGGGCGAGCCGATGACATGGCTGGCCCAGCGGCACAGGGTCTCGGCAAGGCCGGGTGCTTCTCCCCCGAATTTGAACGGGCAAGCCCCGGGAATGGCCGGGTGGCCGGAATGGGCAATCAGGTTTTTCTGCCGGGCAATTGCGATGTTGACAATCGGGTCGAGCGGTGTCTGGCTTGACGGAAGAACGACGGCATCACTGGCGGCCACAAGATCGCACGGCGCGTCAAAAGCTCCCGGAAAGATAATCGAATGCATCAGGTCCAGGTCGCGGACGCTCTGATAAAGAAAATGTCCGGCACTGCCGCCGCTTCCAGAAACCATCCAGAGCCTGGCGTCCGGAAACGACCGGGCCACCGTTTCCCAGGCCGCAACCAGTTCGAATACGCCCTGCTCGCGTTCCAGCGGAGCGCTGCAAATGGCAAGCGGGGCTTTCGCCGAAATCGCCAGCATCGGATGGGCCTCGCCCAGCGCCCGACGCAACGCTCCACAGCCGATCGCCTGGCCTGACCCGGTCAGAAAACCATCGACGATCACGGGGATGTCATCGAATCCGTCAAAAGGTCGCGGAACGACGCATCGAACTCCATCCGCTTCGCCGCGAGCCGCCTGTTTCAACAACGGCGACGATGCCGTATCCACACGGATCAACGCAGGGATTTGGCAGCGACGAATGGCCCGAACGATTTCTGCTTCCCCGGTCTCGCCCGCAATCGCAATCGCCAGATCAAATTCACTGCAGTGCGAAGAAATCCATCGCCCGACTTCACGGCTCCACGCATCGGCCGTGGACGGGAGCCGAAGTGATCCCAGTACGCGCCGGGTGGGGAGTGCAAGGCGATGCACTTCGGCACGTCCCAGATAAAACCGCGATGGCCAGTGAGCGACCGGGTGGCGAGCGACGACGGTCACGCTGCGGACCAACTCGCCGAGTTCCATCGCCAGGCCAGAGGCGACCAGCGACCGGGAATCCGGAATGGGCCAGACAGAGGGTGCAACAACCAGTACTCGGAGGTCGATCATGCATGCTGGTCGGAATCCGCCGACCGAAGGTCCGATGACTCAAGCGTTCCTATAAACGGCAGATGCCGGTACTCATCACAGTAATCCAGTCCGTAGCCGATCACAAACTCGTCCGGAATTTCAAAGGTGACAAAATCGGGCTGCATGGTGACCTGTTGTCTTCCCGTTTTGCGCAACAAGACGGCGGATCGAATCGAACGCGGGCGATTCTCCCGAATGGCGGCCACCACGCCCGAAAGTGTATGCCCCGTATCAAAAATGTCGTCGATAAGCAGAACGTCCCGATTCTCGATGTCGGGAAGCATACTGGCGTTGATGTAAAGCTCACTGCGGACAGCGCCGGATCGATAGCTGCTGGTCTGGATGACGCCAACGCGCAATGGCATATTCAGTACACGAATCAGGTCCGCAAGCAACATGATGCTGCCGGTCATGATTCCGATGATGGTCACCGGCTCCTTGCCGTAAACTTCATTAATCTTGTAGGCAAGTTCGGCTACTCCATCCCTGATCTCTTCTTCTGTCAAAAGCACTTTCACGGGCAGATTGCTCCGATCGCCGGTCCGAATCGAAAATCGAGACTCCGCTGCCGGAATCAGGCAATGACGGCGCTTTGCCCTTTCTCGAAACGCCTTTTATCGATTTTCCCAAATGTTTTGCAATCCCACCCCGCAAACCGGGCAAATGGGGCTGATTTGCAAGCCCGGGCAAGACCCGGGTTCCCGGCCTGCCACGTCGTTTGGGGGCCGGAACAACCCGAAAAACCGTTGTGACCGTCAAAGTTTGCCTAATCCTCACGCTGAATCCCTGTCGATTCTCATCGATATCTGCCCGGAATGCGCATGCAGGGATGGCGTCGACGCGCCTCTGCTGAATTCGCCCCGGGCCAGTGCATCGCGACCTTTGCAAGGTACCGGGGGTTCGACATGAATAGCGGCGGGACAATGGCACGGGCTAAACACGGTTTGGCGGGCGGCCTCGTTTTTTGGTTGCTTGCAATCTCATTCAATGCTCTGGCGGAGCGGCCGGCGGCGGCCCAGACGGCCCAATGGATCTGGACGTCCGCTCACAAGGCCGGTGAGGTTCCCTATGGGCCGGTCCACTACCGAAAGAACTTTACGCTCGTTCGCCCGGAGCGCGTGGAAATGGTCATCGCCGCGGATGACGAGTTTCAGGTTTATTTCAATGGCGAGCTGGCAGGATTCGGCGCGGGTTATTCGAAGCTGGCAAAGATCGACCTCACACCCCACATGGTCGACGGAGACAATCTGGTCGCCATTCGCGTTTCCAACACCGAAGGAGGCACTGCCGCCTTTGCCACCATGATCCGCATTCGTCAGAACGGGGAATCGGCGTGGCGTTGGCTGGCCACGGACGAAACATGGAAGTCTTCCGTTCGTGTGACTCCGACCTGGACCCATCCACGCTTTGACGACAGCCGCTGGTTGAGGATTTCGCCACTCGGATTGTTTGGCAATACCCTTCCGTGGGACGAAACGCGGCTGGCGAAGGGAATCCAGCCGTCACCCGATCCGCAGACGGCACCACCGGCGAGCGAAATGACCGCCGGGAATCCGGATTCTTCCGGGCAAGTGCCACCGGTTGTCACGCAAATCGCCAAATCCGCAACGCCTCCCGACAATCGCCTTTTGCCATCGGAGCCGGTTTCACCCTCGGACGAAACCACTCCATCGACGACAACTCCATCGACGACAGCGTCGATGACGACAGCTTCGACGACGACAGCTTCGGCGACCTCGTCGGCAAACCAGCGGGAAGCCGCCGGGCGCAAGTTCACTCTTCCGGACAACGTCGATGTTCAGCAGGTTCTGGACGGTTCAATCGGATCGATCGTTGCCATGGAATTCAATGAATTCGGGCAGCTGATTCTCTCCCGCGAAGGGGGAAAACTCTTGTTGGCCGATTTCAGCAAATCGGGAGCAGGGGAGGTCACGATCCGCCAATATTGCGACTCGATCGATGCTGTTCAGGGAATCCTGCCGCTCAACGGTGATGTCTACGTGACGGGTATGGGGCCGGATGGAATGGGACTTTACCGCCTGTCCGATTCCAATCGCGACGGGAACCTGGAGCCGGTCCAGACATTGGCCCGATTCACCGGTTCACCGGGAGAGCATGGCCCGCATGGTCTTGCCCTGGGGCCGGATGGAATGTTGTACGTAATCATTGGCAACGCCAGCGGGCTTGCCGACGAATTTTCGGACTCAAGCATTGTGAAAACCGTTCACGAAGGCGAGGTCATCCCCCGCATGGAAGATCCCGGCGGTCATGCCGCAGGCTACAAGGCGCCTGGTGGAACCATTGTCCGAGTGTCTCTCGATGGCAGCAAACGGGAACTGGTTGCCGTCGGGCTGCGGAATGCCTACGACCTTGCATTCAATGCGCAGGGAGAGTTGTACTTTCACGAAAGCGATATGGAGTCGGACATTGGCACTCCGTGGTATCACCCCACACGCATTTACCGGGCCAGTGACGGTGCCGATTTCGGCTGGCGCAGCGGCACTGCCGTCTTCCCGGAATATTTTATCGATTGCGTTCCGTCGATTGCCGCGACCGGGCGAGGCTCTCCCACCGGAGCCGTTTTTTACAACCATGTCATGTTGCCCTTGAGGTATCACGGCGCCCTGTTCCTGGGAGACTGGACCAACGGAAGCATCCTTTGCGCCCGGCCCGACCCGTCTGCGGGAGAGGGCCAGATGACGGTGGAGACATTTCTTTCCGGCGAACCGTTGTCGGTCACCGACCTGGCGGTCGGACCTGACGGGGCGCTTTACTTCTGCACCGGAGGAAGGGGAACCGAAGGGGGTGTCTATCGCGTGAACTGGACCGGCACGGTGCCGGAAGAATTCCGCAAATTCGATGACACACTGGTGCAGATTATTCGCCAGCCGCAGCCGCGAACCGCGTGGTCCCGGCAGGAACTGGCCCGCATCAAATTGTCCATGGATGCAAATCAATGGCGGGACTCGCTGCTCGGAGTGATCGGCGAGAAACGCAATGAGGTCAGCTACCGCATGCGGGCACTGGAAATCATGTTGCTGTACGGACCGCAGCCCTCGACCGGATTGCTTTCGCAGTTGTCGGCTGACGATCATCCGCAAATGCGTCGCGTCGCGGCGCGGGCGATGGGAATGCGCAACGAAGCTGCGGAAAACGATGTGCTGCTGACAATGCTCGATGACCCGGATTCCTCCGTTCGCGAGCAGGTTTGTGCCTCGCTTTGCCGACGACAAGTCGTCCCATCCCCTGACAGCATCCTGCCATTGCTCGGGAGTGAATCGAAGAGCGAAGTCTTCGCCGCGCGGCGGCTGCTGGAGGCCATGGATGTCAATCTCTGGAGGGACGAAGTCCTGACGAGCAGCGACAACCATGTCTTCCTCAACGGGTGTGTTTCGCTCCTGATCGTCGAGCCACGCCTGGAAACAGCTTACAAAGTGCTTGCCGGCGTCAGCGAGCGCATGGATTCGCTTGCCGCCGAGCAGGACCAGCTGGACATGCTCCGCGTCTCGCAACTGGCTATCGTCCAGGGGAAAGTTTCTCCGGATAAAATCCCCTTGTTCAACAAGCGGATTGTCGACCTTTTTCCGGCAAGCAGTGGCCGGCTGAACCGGGAACTCTCACGCACTCTGGCCTGCCTGAAATCGCCACAGATCGGTGGTTTGCTGGCCGACTATCTGATCGCTTCAAAAGACGATGAACTCGACAAGATCCAGGTACTTGTCAACCTGCAGGCGATTTCCGGCCTGATGGAAGCCGACCATCGGTTTGAGGCGATTGATTATCTCGAGAGGTTTCAGGCCCGGAACGGGCTCGATGCAGGAAATCGCAATCTGTACCTGGCGAGAACGGTCGAGTTGTACACGGAGGCCATGTCGGAGGAAGCAAACGAGCGGATTCTCGAAAACGGACACAAATGGCCGGTGGCAACGCTCGCCGCGTTCTACCGGTTGCCCGATGGGCTAGATGAACACGCTTCCACGTCGGTGATCCAGATCGACCGGCAATTGCAGGAGCGCATCGATCCGGCGGCGGCAAAGGCCCGGCTGGCATGCATTGCCGTGCTGGGCAGAAGTGCCGATGAGAAGTCCATGGGGTACCTCAGGGAAGTCTGGCGCGAGGAACCCTCCCGCCGCAACGACGTTGCCCTCGCCCTCGCCCAACAGCCCTCCGGACCAAACTGGCCTTACCTTGTTGAGGCCATGACGCAAGTGAGTGACGACACGGCGACCGAAATCATCAACAAGCTTGCGACCGTCAACGAAAAGCCGGCCAACCCTTCGGCAATCCGCGACCTGATTGAAACCGGTTATCGGTTGCGGCAACCGGGCGCGTCGGCAACCCACCAGCTTTTGCAACATTGGACAGGCCAAAAGATCGATGCCCCGGCAGATGATTGGCGCAACAATCTGCAGCAATGGAAAGCCTGGTTTGAGAAGGAATGGCCGAATGAATCACCTGTCAGCTTCAAGGACGCCATCAGCCTCGGCGAATGGTCCGTCGACGAGTTGCTCGAGTACGCTGCGGCCACCTCGGCTGATTTCGACCCGATGAACGGCATGGCCGTTTTTTCCAAAGCGCAATGTGCGAAATGCCACCGCTTCAATGGAATGGGCGAATCGATGGGACCCGATCTGACCACCATTGCACGCAGGTTTTCAAGCCGCGAGACGTTACGGGCAATCACCGCTCCCTCGGATCATATTCCCGATCAGTACGCCGGAAAGAAAATCCTGACCGTCGACGGCCGGCAATTGATCGGGCTCGTCTCGAAGGAAAACGACAAGACGATTGTCCTGCAACAGGACGGAAAACGGGTTGTTCTTGGCCCGGACGAAATCGAGGAGATGGCTCCGGCAACAACCAGCGTCATGCCGGATGACCTCCTGAAAGGGCTCAGCAAGGATGAGATCCGCGACCTCATTCTCTGGTTGCACGGGAAACCGGAGCACACAGCGTCAGGTGCCGGCGATGTTTCGCACGCCGCCGCTCCGGCCCGCTGAAATCAGGGAGCGAGCAAGAGCCGGCTGGGCGCCTGAAGGTATCCGATCACATCGTTGAGAAATCTCGCGGCAGCGCCTCCATCGATCAGCCTGTGATCGTAGGAAATGCTCAACGGCATCATCAGCCGCGGCAAGATGAGGTCTCCCACCACGACCGGGAGTTTTCGCGAACGGCCAACAAGCAGGATGGCTGTTTCCGGCGTGTTGACGATGGGTGTTGAATATGTTCCGCCAATTGCGCCAAGGTTGCTGATCGTGAAGGTCCCGCCGCGCAAATCCTCAACCGTGAATTCATTCTTGCGGATTCGTTCGGCCATCTCGCCGAGACGTTTGGCGATTTCCGGAATCGAAAGAGTGTCGGCATTTCGCAGGGCCGGCACGACCAGTCCGCGTTCCGTATCGACGGCGATGCCGATATTCACATATCCCTTGTAAATGATCTGGCCGGCTTCCATATCAATCGAGGCATTGATGACCGGGTGGTTGCGCAGGGCCATGGCAACCGCCTTGATGACAAAGGGCATCGAAGTCAGCTTGATGCCGCGTGCCGCATAGTCGTTCTTGCTCGAAGAACGGATTTGTTCGAGATCGGTGACATCGGCATCGTCGAAATTGGTGACCCGCGGAACGGTAGTCCAGCTGCGATGCATCTGTTCGGCAATGGTCTTGCGCATGCGGGACAATTTTTCGAACCGGACCGGACCGAATCCGTCGCTCGCTCCTCCCGGAGTCGCTGCCGCGGCATGACCGCGTTGTCCACCGGCGCGGACGACGGCGAGGATGTCTTCGCGCGTGATTCGTCCCCCTTCGCCGGTCCCATGCACGCGCGAGAGGTCGACCCCCAGTTCGCGGGCAAATCGGCGCATCGCCGGACCGGCGGCAATTTCGTTTCCCTTTCGGTCCGGTTCGGCGCGACCGGGCGTTGTCGGAGGGACCAGGTGACCGGCATTGGGAAACGCTGGTGCTTCCGGTTCCGATGCAGCGGGTGCTGCGGGCGCTGGGGCAGGCGCGGGTGCCGCAGGCGCAGCAGGTGCCGCGGGGGGCGTGGCTGGAGTTTTGCGGGTCTCGCCGGCGGAAGGGTTCGCGGGCCGGGGTGCCGGCGGCTTTTTGGAGGGAGCCGGGGACTCTGCGGGGGCGGAATCAACGGCTTCCAGTGTCAGAAGAACCTGACCGACCTTGACGGTATCGCCGCCGGCGATGTGGATCTTGGCGACCTTCCCGGCGCGATTTGTCGGAACAACGGCCGTGGCCTTGTCGGTTTCCAGTTCGACGATTCCCTGATCGGCCTTGAGCATGTCGCCCACGGATACGAGCACGTCGAGGACATCGGCGGAATCAATGCCTTCGCCAAGTTCAGGCAGCTTGATTTCGATTGACATACGAAACGAATCCTGTGTTCCTGAATTTGATACGCTTAAATGATTCCCCGCCAATACCGCCTGAAGACACCGTCGAGTCTGCCGGGATCAGGCGTACAACGAACTGGCTTTCGATGCGTCGTAGCCAAGGTCCCGGATGGCGTCAGCGACCGCGGATGCCTTGACTTTGCCTTCAGCGGCCAGCCAGTGCAATGCGGCGATGATAATCGACTCGGCGTCAACTTCGAAGTGACGGCGCAATGTCTCGCGAGTATCACTTCGTCCCATCCCGTCGGTGCCAAGGACCTGATACGGGCCAGGCATGAACTCCCGGATTTGCTCCATATAGGCGCGGACATAATCGCTCGCGGCGATATACGGTCCCGCATTCCCTGCCAGCGATGTTTCGAGGAAACCCTTGCGTTTTGACTTTCCGGGGTTGAGCCTGTTCCAGCGAGCCGATTCCGCCGAATCGCGGGCGAGTTCGGTGTAGCTGGTCACGCTCCAGACATCCGACGAAATATTGAATTTTTCGGCCAGCAATTTCTGGGCAGTCAGCACGCATTGCATGATAGCCCCGCTGCCGAACAACTGCACTTTCGGGGCAGCGTTGCCGGCATCAATCGATCGGAATTTGTAGATGCCGCGAACGATCCCTTCTCCTGCACCTTCCGGCATGGCAGGCATTTCATAGTTGGCGTTGGTTGCCATCAGGTAGTAGATGGCAGTCTGGTCCTGTTCGTACAGCTTTTTCATTCCGTCGAAGATGATCCAGGCCATTTCGTAGTGGAATGCCGGGTCAAAGCTGCGAACGGTCGGGAAGGCGATCGCGTTCAAAAGGCTATGTCCGTCCTGGTGCTGGAGGCCTTCGCCGTTAAGTGTCGTGCGGCCCGATGTGGCACCGATGAGGAACCCCTTGGCTCCCGAGTCCGCCGCCGCCCAGATGGAATCGCCGACTCTCTGGAAGCCGAACATCGAATAGTAGATATAGAAAGGGATCATATTCACGCCATGGGCCGACCAGGCGGTACCGGCAGCGGTGAATGAAGCCAGCGATCCGGCTTCCGAGATACCTTCCTCGAGCAATTGGCCATCGACCGCTTCCCGATAGGGGGAGAGCTGGCCGGCATCGACCGGTTCATAAAGTTGGCCGGCATGCGAATAGATGCCGATTTCCTTGAACATCCCTTCCATCCCGAAAGTGCGGGATTCATCGGGGACGATGGGGACGATGTACTTTCCGATTTCCTTGTCCCGGCAAAGCCGGCTCAACAGGCGGACAAAACCCATGGTCGTGGAGATTTCCTTGCCGACATCGCGGTCGACGATGCCCTTGTAGGCATCATACGACGGAATGGCGAGGCGCGGATGCCGGTTCGGGCGGGACGGAACCGGTCCTCCCAGTTCCTCCCTTCGCTGGCGAATGTACTTCAGCTCGGCGCTGTCATCGGCCGGTTTGTAGAAGGGGACGTTCGCCACATCGGCGTCAGAAATCGGGATTCCGAACCGGTTGCGGAACTCGATCAGTCCTTGGGTTTCTGCCTCTTTGACATTGTGAGCAACATTTTTTCCCTCGCCGATTTCGCCAAGCCCGTAGCCCTTGATGGTCTTTGCCAGTACCACCGTCGGACGCCCCGGCGTGTTGACCGCCGAATGGAAAGCGGCGTAGACCTTGCACGGGTCGTGGCCGCCGCGCCGCAGTGTGCGCAGTTTTTCGTCAGACAGATTGGCCACCATCGGCAACAGTTCCGGGTACTTGCCGAAGAAATGTTGGCGAATGTAGTCCCCTTCCGAGACGACATATCGCTGGAATTGTCCATCGACGACTTCGCCCATTCGTTTGACAAGCTTTCCCTTGTCGTCCTTTTCGAGCAGCGGGTCCCAGTCGCCACCCCAGATGACCTTGATCACATTCCAGCCAGCGCCGCGGAAAATGGCTTCCAGCTCCTGGATGATCTTGCCGTTGCCGCGAACGGGACCGTCAAGTCGCTGCAGGTTGCAGTTGACCACAAACGTCAGGTTGTCGAGTTGTTCACGGGCCGCGAGTGTGATTGCCCCCAGGGATTCCGGTTCGTCACATTCTCCGTCGCCGAGGAAGGCCCAGACGCGTTGCCGGCTCGTGTCCTTGATGCCGCGGTCCATCAGGTACTTGTTGAAGCGGGCCTGGTAGATTGCGGTAATCGCCGACAATCCCATGGAAACGGTCGGATATTCCCAAAAATCGGGCATCAGCCACGGATGGGGATAGGAAGACAAGCCGTTTTCGTTGGCCACTTCGCGGCGGAAGTTATTGAGTTGGTCCTCGGTGATGCGCCCCTCCAGAAAGGCCCGGGCATAAATTCCCGGCGACGCATGGCCCTGAAAGAACACATGGTCCCCATCGTATCCGGATTCACCTCTCCCGCGGAAAAAGTGATTGAAGGCGACTTCAAACAACGTCGCCGTCGATGCATACGTGGAAATGTGACCGCCAATTCCCTTGTGCTTCTTGTTTTGCCGGACAACCATGGCGATGGCATTCCAGCGGATAATGCTCTTGATTCTCCGCTCGATTTCCCGTTGACCGGGATAGGCCGGCTCCTGGTCGACATGAATCGTGTTGATATAGGGCGTGTTTGATTTGGTTTCGAGGTTCACGCCTTCCGCGCGGGCCCGGGCTTCCAGAACGGAGAGCAGATACTTGGCCCGGTCGGGACCTCGGCTGTTGATCACGTATTCCAGCGAATCGATCCACTCGTCGGTTTCCACCGGGTCGATGTCGATTGTCTGTCTGACGTAGGGCTCGCTGGTGGGAACAGCTGCTGTTTCCGGGATGATTTCTCCGGGCCTGATCACATTTGCCATCTTCGGATACGCCTTTTTTCTGGAAACAACCGGCACAGCGGGTGCCGCGAAAGCGGCCATCTTGCGGTAGGGCAAACTGGCTCGCTGCTATGATGCGACCGCCAATTCTCATTCTTGCCTGGACTTGCGTAAAGCCGGTTTTTCAGAGCCTTGTCCGATGGAATACGTTCGACAGCATTTCGAGGCTACGGTTCTCCGGATAGCGCCGTTCACAAGGCCATTAAAGGGCGTCAGGGTGTTCAGCTTGCCTTAAATGGATTCCGTGGCGAAAGGAAAAATTTGCCCGATTTGGCCGACACCCGTTTTTTTTTGGAGGAGGTTTTTCGGATTTGAAAATTTTTTTCCGCTTGACTTGCTTCAATGACACGACAATACTGCCCTCGTTAATGCATCAAGAGTCCTGGGGAGCCCGTTCCCAGGCGGCAACCGAGCTGGTTCTCTGTGACCTGCCGCGGTGCCGAGGCCAGCCCCGTTTGGGGAACGATGCGGCCGGAAAGACATCGCTGTCTGTTCTGGCAAAAGGGTGACGACGTTCGTCACCGACCCATTTCTGTCTGGCCTGGGTCTTGATGCCGTGAGGAGTCCACGGCATGAGTCGCGATTATTCGTCAAACGACACTTCCTTCGTCAAGTTTTCTTCTGCTTCGGCGGAATCTGAAGTTCTGGCCCGCGCCAACGTCAATCCGCAACGACCGCTTGTCGATTCAATTTGCCAATCGACAACTTTCGTTCTCAAGGACCTCGATTCCCAGACTACCTGCACCTACTCGCGGGTGACCAACCCGACGGTTGAAGGATTGGAAGAAGTGCTGGGCAGGCTCGAGTCGGCGCCGCCATCGGTCTGTTTTTCCTCTGGTTTGGCAGCGGAAACGGCCTTGTTCCTGACATTGTTGAAGGCTGGCGACCACGTCGTGCTCAGCCAGGCGATTTACGGCGGAACCGTTCGCTTGATCCGCGAAGTTTTCTCGGGGCTCGGCGTCGAGCACACGTTCGTGGATGCCACCCGTCCGGCAAACATCCGTGGGGCGATCCGGCCCAACACCAGACTGGTCTTTATCGAGTCCCCCGCCAACCCGACACTCTGCCTGAACGATATCGCCGCCATCAGTGCGATCACGCGTCCGGCCGGCATTCCTCTTGCCGTCGACAATACTTTTCTCACGCCGGTCTTGCAGCAACCGCTGGAACTGGGTGCGGATATCAGTCTTTACTCGACGACCAAACACATCGAGGGACATTCAGCCGCGCTGGGTGGAGCGATCACTTCGCGCGACGAAAAATTCCTCGAGAGACTCCGCTGGATTCGCAAGAGCACCGGATCGATCCAGACGCCGCAGAATGCCTGGGTAACGCTTCGTGGCCTGAAAACACTTCCGCTGCGCATCCGCCAGCATTCGCGAAACGCAGCCAAAGTGGCCAATGAGCTTGCCGGTGATCCGCGCGTGGTCACGATTTACTACCCCGGCCTGGAAGACTTCCCGCAAAAGGAACTGGCGTCGAGGCAACATCTGGGCGGGCATGGCGGCGTCATATCGTTTGAACTTGAGGGAGGATACGAGGCGGCCTGCAGGTTTCTGCGAAATGTCCGGTTGTGCACGCTCGTCGAACACATCGGTTCGGTGGAAACGCTGCTCACACATCCTGCGTCCATGACTCATGCCGACGTGCCGCGCGATCAGCTTGCCGCCGCGGGCCTGACGCCCGGACTGCTTCGCTTGTCCGTCGGTCTCGAAGACCCGCAGGACATTCTTGCCGACCTGTTTTCGGCCATCGATGCCGCCTTTGACGCCAATGGCCATCAGGCAGCGAAGGGAGGTGTCGCATGTCCTGTCGCCGTATAGTCGTTCTGAAATTCGGTGGCTCGGTACTTCGCGAAATCGACGACACGGCTCGCGTCGCCCAGGAGATATACCGTTGGAGAAGACGGGGCTGGCAAGTCGTCGCCGTGGTCTCTGCGGTCGGCAACACAACCGATCGTCTGGTCCAGCGCGCCAATGAGTTTGATACCGAACTCGATCCTCACAAACTGGCGGCATTGCTGGCAACCGGGGAAAGGCAAAGTGCTGCCTGGACCGGCCTTGCCCTCGAACGTGCCGGTCTGGAGAGTTTCGTCGCCGACGAGTCCCGCCTGGGACTTGTAACGGATGGCGATCCGCTGGATGCCACGCCGATTCTTCTCGCGGCCGAAGAACTGCGGTCCTTGCTCGATGTTCATGGTGTGGTGGTTGTACCGGGCTTTGTGGGCCGGGATCGTTCCGGAAACGTCACGCTGCTTGGCCGCGGAGGCTCGGACCTGACCGCATTGTTTGTTGCATCCAGGATCAGGGCCGACCGGTGCCGGCTCGTGAAGGACGTTGCCGGCCTGTTCGAATTTGATCCGAAGGTTGCATCGGCCAGGCTTCCGCGCCTGTTTGAGGAACTTCCGTTCGATGAGGCACTCAAGCTCGATGAGAGCATTGTGCAGCACAAAGGGATCCGCTTCGCGCAGGAAGCATCACTCGACTTCGAGGTCGGCGCGCTTTTTTGCGATGAGGTGACTTTGGTGGGTCGACAATTGTGCAGCCGGTTTCGCGAAAATCCGGTGGCGATTCGAAAGCTGCCAGTCGCTATTCTCGGGGCGGGCAACGTCGGCCTGGGGGTGTGGCACTGGCTGACCCGATCTGGCCGCGATCGTTTTGAAGTCGCCGCTGTCTGTGCACGAAACAGGGAAAAGGCCATTGCTGCGGGAATTCCCGAAGCGATTTTCACCACCGATCCGGCGGAAGCCATTTCAGCCGAATGCGACGGGGTGGTCGAACTGATCGGCGGAATCGATCCGGCCGACTCAATCGTCGAATCGGCGTTGCGTCTCGGCCGGCATGTTGTCACCGCCAACAAGGCCCTTCTCGCCCTGCACGGCATCCGCCTGAAAGAAGCCGCCGATGAGGGGAAGGTCTCGATCGCCGGTTCCGCCGCGGTCGGAGGATGTGTGCCTGTCCTTGAAACAGTTCATGCAGCGGCATCCGCCGGCAAACGGATTGTCTCGTTGCGGGCCATTCTGAACGGCACCTGCAATCATGTCCTCGAATTGCTTTGTTCCGGGTTGACACTCGGACAGGCCGTCGAGTCCGCACAACTTGCCGGCCTGGCGGAGGCCGATCCCGGCCGGGACCTTTCCGGCCACGATGCCGCCGAAAAACTCGTGCTGATTGCCCGCGAAGGGGGTGTCCGGATACCGCTCGCAGAAATCGCTTTGCAGCCGATCGATGAATCCGTTTACGATCTGATCAAGCGCGAATGCGGGGAGCCGGGCATTCGTACGCTCAAACAAGTTGTCGAATGGATACCGGCGAAGGGAGGGGCACCCTCAGTCAGCTTGCAATGGCTGGCAGCCCCCGACAAGCTCGCCGATGTCCAGGGGGCCGGAAATGGTGTCGAGATCCTTTTCGATAACGGAGAGTCCGTTTTCCTGAAAGGGAGAGGAGCCGGGCGCTGGGCAACGACAACGGCTGTGATCGCCGATTTGCTCGACCTGGCCCAACGTTCGGTCGACGTCACACTGGGGAGGGCCGTGGCCTTGTCAACAAGTCGCTCGAATATCGGGTGATCAGTGAAATCAGAATCACGGAGCCGCCGACCAGGGTCGAGACCCGCGGCGGCTCGTAATCTGGAGCACTGCGCCACACGAGAAAAACCCAGAGCGGAACCAGGACGGGTTCCAGCAGGGCGACGAGAGACGCTTCCTGGCTGCGAACGCGCCGCAAGCCCATTGCAAACAGCAGGTAAGGGGTCCCCAGTTGCAGGATGCCAAATCCCGCCAGACTCGGCCACTGGATTCCGCTGGGGAGTTGCCCGGAGCGAAGCAAAAACGGTGCCAGCGCGACAACAGTGGCCAACTGGTTGACCAGGACCAGCCACGCCGAGTCAAACTCGCGCAAACCGCGAAGCGAAAGGATAACTCCGGCGTAGAAAACCCCGGAAAGCACTCCATAAAAGAGTCCTGCCGTCGAGGCTTTGCCAATTTCGCCAAACAGGATCACGGCGAGGCCGGCAAAGCAGGCCATTGCCATGACCTGATCGCGGCGTTGCATGCGCTCGCGAAACAACAGCACACTCCCCACCAGCACAAAAGCCGGAGCCGTATATTGAAGCCAGATCGCGCATGACGATTCAATCGTTACCAGCGCCTGAAGAAATGCCCAGCTCATGGCCACGAAGCAGGCCATCATGGGGAGCAGCTTCCACGACCATCTCGGGCGCCGCACAAGCAACGCGAGCACCAGACTTGCGAACAGCGCGCGCCAGAAAGCCATCTGGATCACGCGCTGGGATGAATCCCAGTTGTCGAATATCGGGGCTTTGGCGAACAGACCGCTGGTGCTCCAGAGAATCGCCGCCGCCGCGATCAGCAGGAGTCCTTTCCGCGGCGCCCCGTCTTCAGAGAGCATTGGCAGTCCTGGTTACTTCCGATGCCGGATTTTGGCTCGCATCCGCCGTTTCTTTTGCCCCAGTTTGCGGCGGCCCTTGCCTGTTTTTTTGGTTCCCACGTCTTCGAATTCTCCCATCTTGAGAAAGTGTCCAGTAATTGCGCAGACTGTGCGCCATGTCAGTCGCTGCGTTGATCGAGGCGGCCGCCATTCGTTTTATCGGGTCCACAATGATAGCAACGACAAGGGGCATTCATCAAGCCAAGGGCAGCCTGTGGAACCGTGGCCGGGGACTTCCATCCTGCCCGGCAAAACCCGTATTTCAGCGGTTGGACCCGGAAATGAAAAACTCCTTGCCTTGCCGATCTGGCAAGTGACTTTACCGATTCTGCCCAGGTCGGGTAATATGATGCGTCCGGTTACGGCATTGGGTCGTACCTGGTCAAGCTGGCTGCTTTCGGAGAATTTATGGCAAAAGAAGAGGCGTTCGAGGTTGGTGGCACCGTGGTGCAAGCACTTGCCAATACCCGGTTCAAGGTGGAACTGGAAACGGGTGGCGAAGTTCTTGCGCACGTCGCAGGCAAGATGCGGAAGAACTTTATCCGTATCGTTCCTGGCGACAAGGTGCGTGTGGAGCTGTCGCCGTATGACCTTTCCAAGGGTCGCATTGTTTTTCGGGAAAAGTAGAAGCAAGCCCGGTGTATCCAGCGGCACGAAATGTCGTCCGGCATCTTTCCTGATTGGCGGCATTGCCCCTTTCTTCAAGGCACTCCGGCGGTTTTCTCTATTGCCGGCATGAGTTGACTCGCCTAGACTCCGGCCCGATTCCGGCCTGGTTTTTGGCCAGAGGGACGACTTTTATGCAAGGAAGCCGGCCATGCTTGACGTACAGGAAATTACCGACCTGCAGATTGCCACGGTAACTGCATGGCACAAGGAAGAAATCCGCAATTCATGGCCTGGACTTCCCGGGACGATCTGCGAACAGCATTCCTTCAATTTCCAGCTGTGGCATGAAGAAGACAAGGCGCGAGCTCCCGATGCCAGCGACTCACAGATTGCTGCCGTCAAACGGCGAATCGACCAGTTGAACCAGAAGCGAAACGACTGGATCGAACGGATTGACGACGGAATCGAAGCATTGATAAAGCAAAGAGGCGTCCTGACCGCGCCGAACGCACCGATCAATACAGAGACGCCTGGAAGCGTCATTGATCGCCTGTCGATTCTCGCACTGCGTATCTATCACCTCAACGAACAAGTGATGCGAGTCGATGCTCCCGAATCGCATGTGCGCAGCGTCGAGCCGAAACTGGCACTTTGCCTGGTCCAGCACAGCGAACTATCCAATGCCCTTCAGATCCTGCTGGATAATATCGCTGCCGGAGTCGTTCGCCATCGAACGTATCGGCAGTTCAAGATGTACAATGATCCGGCCCTGAATCCCTACCTGTACAAGCGCTCTGACCAGTCCGGCGATGACCGGATCAAGGCCGCCTGAGCCGAATCCGGGATTTCGCCTTTCCTGTTGGCGAATCGGCGAGCTAACATACTGGGCATCCTTCACTGGCTCTTGTGGATCTTTCCCCCTCGATCGGTTGTCATATGCCCGGCTCGGCCCCTCTTGCGGAATCAGGGAATCTGGATCCACTGGCTGCCCCGAAACCAGTGGATGGCTCCCGGATATCGACAGGCGATCGTGCCGGGACAAACGTCATGCATTCCAGTCCGGCTGGCATCGAAGAACACGATAAAGGCATTTCGCGCGACGGGCCGGGTCGAAGGCGCCTTCAGGCAAGTGTCGTCTTGCTGTTTCTGGCGATCGGGACGTTGTTTCTCGGACCGCGGATTGCCTTTTTGCACGCCGTGGCCGACACCCTGGGAAACTTCCGCTGGCAAGCGCTGTTCCTGTGTGTATCTCTCGGTGTCTACATGCTCGTCAAAGGGCGCAAGACCTGGGCGGCGATTACTTTTGCCCTGGTGGCCATTTTTGCCGTTCCCATGGTCGCGCTGTACGTCCCGGCCAGCCAGCCTCCACCTGGAAAGACACGCGTTCGCGTATTGTCGCTGAACGTGCTCCTGAAAAGCCACGAACACCAGGCGGTTCACAACCTGATCCGCAAGGAAGATCCTGACATCCTGTGTCTGATTGAAGTCAATGCCCGTTGGGAAGACGAACTTGTCGACAAGCTGACGAATTACCCCTACCGCGTGGGCCCGGCGATGGGAAACGTTATCTGTTCAAAAATTCCCCTGAAGCCATTTGATTTCGGCCATCCGTTTTGGGGACCGATCACGTTCCTTTCCACGGCGGCGACATGCGAAGTCGATGGCCAGCCGGTGTTGATATGCTGCACGCATCCCCTGTCTCCGGTCAGCGTGGAGCGTTTGCAGGAACGGGATGCGCAAATCAGGCTGATGGCCCCGCCTCTCGAAAAATTGCGGCCGTTTTTTCATATCCTGGTGGCAGGCGATTTCAATGCCACAACCTGGAGCCGGTCGATGCGCGAGTTTGTCCGCATCAGTGGCCTTCGCGATACCAGGCAGGGGTTCGGAATGCAAAGTTCGTGGCCGTCATGGTTCTGGCCAATGGCAATCTGTATCGATCACGCCTTTGTTTCTGACGGTGTCCATGTCCACGATCGGCGAACAGGGGCCTGGGCCGGATCGGATCACCTTCCCGTAATCCTCGACTTGTCGTTTGGCCCTCACCCGCGCGGAAAGAAACCGCAGTAACCTAGGCGGCGGAAAGGCCTTTGCGGCATTCCCGCTCCTGGTTCAATGCCTCGATTGCGGCATCGGCCACCATCCGGGTTGTGATCTCGCGCATCGCGTCATTCGATGCGGATCGCCGCTCGCGGCTTCCACCTCCCTGATATCGGACCTGGATGGCGACGTGTTGTGGGCCATAGGCGCCGGAATCTTCCGGCCGTGTCGGCCCGTACAAACCAATGCACTTCGTCCCGACGGCGGCTGCAATGTGCATCGGGCCTGTATCGCACCCAATGAACAACGCGGACAATTTCAGGAATGCGGCAAGTTCCCGCAGCGTTGTCGGAGGCGCCTTGACCGCCCTCCCCTGCGAGATCCGGACGATCTCGTCCGCCATGCCGCTTTCCGTCTCGCCTGCCCAGGTGACGACAGGAACCACATTCGACGAGTTTGCCAGAAGAACGGCCAGTTCGCCAAATCGGCTGTTGACCCATTGTTTGGACGGCCAACTGGCACCCGGGTTGATAATGACCATTCGTTGACCGGCAATCTGCCGCTCGCGAAATTCGCGGGCCATTAGCAAGGCTGCTGTGGGCAATGGCAAGTCGAACCCCGGAAAGCGGACATCGGGAACCAGCGGCCGTATCAATTCCAGCGAGCGGTCGACGAGATGGGTCGACTGCGGTGCGACCAGCCGGTTGTTGATCCAGTTCGATTTTTCCCGGCCGTGCTTGCCGGAAAACCCGAAACGTTGACTGGCTCCGGACAATCGGGCCAACAGGGCACTTTTCAGGATGCTTTGGGGATCGATTGCGATTTCAAATTTCCGGGCCCGGAATACCCTGTTGAGCATTCGAATCGTCGAGAGCTGTTTCATCCAGCCTCGCGGCACGAGCAGCACTTCATCAATTGCCGCATGCGCCCCCAACAATTTGTTTGTCGGGCTCTCCATGGCCCAGGTGATATGCGAATTCGGAAAAGCGCGCCGCAACTCGCTCACCATCGGCAATGTGAGAACACAGTCGCCGATATGACTGAGCCGGCATATGAGAATCCGGATATCGGTTCGTTCTTGCATGAATGATCTGTCGCCGGGGGCGGGTCTTCCGGTCCGTCCAAGGCAACAGGATAAGATTGCAGCGGGCGACTTCCCAATACCATCCTGCCGACGGTGGTGCTAGCGTTTGTGGGTCAGGCTATGGCGGCAACAACGCTGGTTCCACGCCGTTGACGACATGGATGGGACGCCCGCTCATGAACGCCTCGACATTGTCGGCCGTGATCTGCATCAGGCGTCGACGGGCTTCGACCGCTCCCCACGCCATGTGGGGGGTTATCAGACAATTGGGCGCTGTGAGCAGCGGGTTATCTTCGCGCATGGGTTCGTGCGCGACGACGTCGAGGCAGGCACCGGCGATTTTTCCTTCTTCCAAAGCCCGTTTCAGGTCAGTTTCGTTGACGAGCCCGCCCCGCGCCGTGTTGACCAGCACGGCGCCCGGTTTCATCAGCGACAACAGCTGCGAATTCACGAATCCGGCATTCGTTGCATCGAGCGGGCAATGCAACGAGACATAATCGGATTCACGAAAGACCTGTTGAATCGTGCAGAAATCAAATCGCTCGGAACGAGGCCGGGTCTTCCGCGCGGGGACTGGGGTGTAGGCCAGGACATTCATGCCAAATGCCAGGGCCAGATCCGCAACCCGGCGGCCAATCTGGCCAAACCCGATCAAGCCCATCGTCTGCCCGGAGAGCTCGCGGAAAGGGGAAAGCCAGAAACAGAAGTCCGGCGAATTGATCCAGGCGCGGTTTCTTACCGCTTCCAAGTGGGCTTCCGGCCGATGCATTCGCGACAAGATCATTGCCATCACGTGTTGGGCAACCGAGTCGGTGCTGTAGGCCGGAACGTTGGAAACCGGAATTCCCTTGCGTCTTGCTTCATCGATGTCGACGACGTTGAAGCCGGTTGCCAGAACACTGATGAAGCGAAGTTCCGGCAGCTTCTTCATTGTCTCAGCGGAGATTGGCGTCTTGTTGGTCAACAGGATTTCACTTCTCGCCGCTCTTTCCACAACCTGCGATTCCGGCGTCCGGTCAAAGACTTGCAGTGAACACCATTTCTCCACCGGCGACCAGGGGTTGTCTCCCGGATTGACGGTTTCTCCGTCGAGGACTGTTGCCTTCATTGTCGTCCGCTTCCTGCTGTTTTCGTCATGCCTTAAAAAGAACTAGTGAATGGGTCCGGGCTGGCCGGACAATTGTTCCGTTTCGATCCGGAAAATTCTCCGGGCGTTGGCCAGTGTTGTTTCGGCGAGTTCCGGCAGGGAAACTCCGCGAACTTCGGCCAGGCACATGGCAGTATGCCTGACGAGCGCTGGCGTATTCGGTCTTGCGCCGCGAACCGGATGCGGCGAAAGCCAGGGGGCGTCAGTTTCAATGAGCAGCCTGTCGGCGGGAATGGACCGTGCAATGTTGCGGATTTCCGCGTTCTTCGGGTAGGTCACCATGCCGGAAAAACTGATCATCATCCCCCATTCCAGGCATTGCCCGGCCGCCGACGAACTTCCGCAAAAGGAATGCATGATGCCGTTGTGCTTGCCATTGTCCGTCGTTCGCTGCAGCAACTGGAGCATTTCATTTTCACAATCCCGCATGTGGACGATAAAGGGCAATCCGGTTTCGTGGGACAGGGCGATATGGCGGGAAAAAAAATCCTGTTGCCTTTCGAAGGGGGCGTAATCCCAATACTTGTCGAGTCCGGTCTCCCCCAGGGCGACGACTTTGGGATGTGAGGCCAGGTCCACGATCTGGTCCCAATCCAGGTCTGTGGCATCCTGGCAGTAGTTGGGGTGAATCCCGGCCGAGGCAAAAACCGCTGCATGTCTGCCGGCAATATCGATCGTTGACCTGGTCGAGCTGGCACTGGTGGAGACGGCAAGAATACCGCTGATTCCTTCCCTGAACCATTCCTCGATGCGGGCATCGAGGTCGGCACTGAATTCTTCGGCATCGAGATGCGCGTGCGTATCAAACAGCATTTCGTTTCGCCGCGCGCGAACTGGTCTCCGAAACCGGACGGCGATCGACAAAACCGCCGCGATCTCCATGCCACCACTCGACCGCCGGTTCATCGTGCATCCAGCACAAATACGCGGGGCGGGATTCCACGACCGACGGGAAATCAAAAAGTCCCAGCGCCGGCAATTCGGGCTCGACGCCCAGTTCCTCAAGTTCATCCAGACAGGATTCCAGACGGCCCCGCAAATCGCCAATCCGGTTGCGGAGAGCAGCGATCTCTCTTGGAAACATCTGTTCGATCTCTCCACCGGCACTTACAAATTTCAGGCGGTAAACGAGATGTCGCAGCGAGGCGGACAGTGAAACGATGTCACGGGCGATGCGGCGAACAAGCGGCAACATTTCGTTGGCATCGTCGACGCTGAATCTCCGTTGGCCCTCGCGCGGTTTCCGCCGGAGATGATCGAGCTCGGCGGTCATAAGAGTGATTTGAGCCGTTTTCATTTTGCCATAGGACCTTGAGAATGATCGAATGTGCTTGCGGATAGCCAGCATACGGGGTCGAAAGCCGGAAAGGGACCCAAGTGTCCCGAATCCATCGAGTCGCGAATGCCAAATAACCAACGATTTGGCAGCAGTTTTGCAGGGTGTGCGAAACCCGCCAGCGACTGGCTTGCGGCCTCCGATTACGCCGCCTTCGCTACCGCAACTCTTTGCGTGCCAACAACTTACATCATAGTCTGGGCCGCCCGAGGACTTTGGCAAATTCCGCCGTCGGCAAAGTCTTCCCGAATCCCCAGTTTTTTTGCCAAAAAACCCTAAAATTGTTGACTATCGCAGTCGCGCGTACGTAGAGTGATGGTAATTCGATTTGTCAATACCCCACAAAGTTTTTCAAAACAAAGGGGGGCAATCCGCGTTGGGATCCGTGGCAAAAAAGGATTCCGGGCTCAAAGGAATGTAAAAATGTTGGTTCTTTCAAGAAAGAAGAACGAAAGTATCGTGATCAACGACGACATTACCATCGTCGTTGTCGAAATTCGGGGAGATAAGGTGCGGCTTGGCGTTGAGGCGCCCAAGGAAGTGCCAGTTCATCGACGCGAGGTTTACGACGCGATCAAGCGATCGAATAACTCCTCGGCCCCGGTCATGGAATCCGACGACCGGCAGCAAGATTGACCCGCAGTCCGGCGGTCATGAATTCCAGGTTCGGGACCACTTTACGGTGTGGATATTGCCCGAATGCCCCGAATTCTGTGGGATGCCCGGGGGAGCGGCCGTTGCTTTGCGTTAAACGTCGGCCAATGGCGGACAATGCAAAGCGTTCTTCAGGGCACGTGAACCTTCGCGCGGGGCGAGCCTCCAGAAATTGCAGCGAATCTACGCCTTGACGGAGTCCGGTCAGTCGTTAACCTGTTTGCTTCCCGGCCCCTTCGTCTAGCGGTCTAGGACACCGCCCTTTCACGGCGGTAACACGGGTTCGAGTCCCGTAGGGGTCATTGAAGCACTGCCCGCGCGGGCAGTGCTTATTTTTTCGACTCCCGCGGATGGGGGCGATTCGGGCCGCCGGCCGTGGTGCAAGCATCCCTTCATGCCGGACTCTTCATGTCCCCTGATATCGGTGCTGCGTCCCAGTCGCCGGGCGTCCCAGCTCGCCGGGGGACACAGCATATGGGGTCGCCGGGGGACACACCCACTATTGTTCGGAACGAGGACTGCCTTCGTGTTATGAAATGCTGTGTCCCCGGTTGTCCCCGCGTAGCGTGGGCTTCAGCCCACGTCCCCCGGTTGTTCCCGGTTGGCCCCAAGTTGGCCGACATCGAGGGGTATGACAACGTTTTGATTTTCGCCCCGAAGGGGCACTGACAGGTCAGCCCGGGGCAGAGCGTAGCGCCGCCCCGGGTACCAGGGGTCACATGATCGAAAGCCCTGATAGGGCGAAACAAAGCAGGTCAGGCTTGGGGACACAGCATTTCTTGCCATGTACTGTGGTTAATGGGGCTGAAGCCCCATCCACGGCACAGCGCCGGCACAGCGCCGGGGGACACAGCATATGGCGGTCCGGGTTCGCCAGCAGCGCCACAACCTGCAGTCATGCTTTTTCCCGGCGGGGAGAAGGGCTGGGGATGAGGGGGTTTCCCGGGGTTTCCAAAGTTGCCGACAATGTGCTGTGTCCCCGGGCAGTACCCTTGCGGCATTCGCCGGGAAAACCTGTGGGCATTTCTTTAACCACGGAATACACGGAACACACGAAAATCGACAAAACGAATCATTGAGCGTCCCTTGCCGTGCATTTCGAAACCCGTTCCATACACACCCCCGTTCCGAACAGCAGTGCGTCCCAGCCGCCGGGGGACAAAGTCACGACTGTTCGGCACGCGGACTGCCTTGGTGTCATAAAATGCTGTGTCCCCCGGTTGTTTCCCCCCGAGTTTGAAGTATGTCCGATCAAATGAACAACATGTCGTATGTTTCGTTGTGTTTTGCTGGCAAAGCGACAGGGCTCTCCAAAGGGTGCGACCGTCCCATTTCTCAGGCCGCGCGCTGTCTCCTTGCGTCAGTATGCGCACTTCTCGGGACGGCGACTTATGGAGCAACTCCACAAGGCAAGGAAAGGGCCGATGAAGCGCGCTTGTCCCGGTTAGCAGAGATTCTTGCCGAGGACTCGAAAACGGGCTTCCGTGTTTCCTTTGACGGGCAACTGCATTCAGAGAGCTTGCACGGAGGTGTATCGGTAATCGATTCGATATTTCCGGTTGCTGCGAAACTTGGCGATCAGTTGCTGGCGCAGCGGGAAACACGAAACTTGCTGAAATTGTCAAACGAACAGTTGGCTCGAATACGCAAGGTTCACGAGCGGCTAAAAATCCCGCTTGAAATAGCGCTGGAATCGGGGCAAAAAGGCGATCTTGCCAGCGATTTGGCTGCCTTCGCGAAATCGGACCGGGAGTTTGCGCAAGAGTTACTTCGCATTCTGGATACGCAACAACTGGATGAACTTGAGCGCCGCGTCCACCTGCGGCGAATTCGAATTGCGGGCCTGGCAGGCTGGGTGCAATCTGCAGATACTTCCGGAAACAGCCTGGGCCGCACTGTCCCATCCTGGGTTCAGAAAATTCAACCCGATATCATTCAACGATTTCACGAATGCAAGTCAGAGTGCGTTGGCTCATTGCCGAAGACCCTGCTTCGATCTGACGATCCTTTATGGGTCGAGGCCTTTTCAGCCCAATGCGCAACGAATGACCCGTGGCTTTTTGGAGTCCAGCTGCGTTGTGACATTGAAGAACGCACGGTCAGTGAATTGCATGACTTGTTGGTTGTTGGCAACCCTATCTGGTTTCCGGAGATCGGCGGTCATGCAAAGGCAAGGTACGGGTTGACCGATTCGCCTCGCATCTTCCTTGCGCAGTTCATTATGTCGGCTTCGTTTGGCGGAATCGAAGCGATGGACGAGCAGTTAAGCGAGTTGCGAATGAAAGCACAACATATGCCGCCGGAGGAAGAGGCTGAATTACAGCGCAAGTTGGCGGGACTACAAAGTTCAATGCTTGGCAAGGCTCCTGAGGAAGTGGAAGCAGAGTTTCTCGAAATCGTCAATGCAATGGAGCGCAAGGGATTACAGCGACTTGAGGAATCATTGGTTCCATTTCAAAAGGATTTAATTCGGCAATTGCTCTTCAAGCGGCTGGTTAATGCTTATGGACCGTGGCTTGTGATTCGGAGGCTCAAGGCAACAGATGCCAACCGTGACAACGGGCAAGTGGTCGAAGTCAAACAATCTCTTGAAGCATCGCAACGCCACTTCGCCGAATTCGAAAGTGCCATCGTTGAACAATACTGGAAGCAACTTCGGGTGGACCTGCCGGAGGTAGTCGACCTTCTGGAAGAATACGGTATTCGGGAGTCTGATCTGCCCGCATCCGATGCATTTTGGTTGTTTCGCCATTGTGGTGCACAATAACGTCAACACATCCTGTTTGGGCAGCCGCCTGGGGACACAGCATTTGGCGGTCCCCAGCATCGCCGGGAGCATCCCCGGGCGGTTCCTTCCCTGCCTGCTGGAAGAATCTGTGGGCATTTCTTTAACCACGGAATACACGGAACACACGAAAATCGACAAAACGCGGACGGACCTGGGGACATAGCTTTGTTGACTTGTGCTGTGGTTATTGGGGCTGAAGCCCCATCTACGGAGCGCCGGGGGACACAGCAATTGGCGGTCCCCGTTCGCCGGCAGAGCCACAACCAGCAGTCACGCTTCCTCCCGGCGGGGAGAAGGGCTTGGGATGACGGGTTTTCCCGGGGTTTCCAAAGTTGCCGACAATGTGCGGTGTCCCCGGGCGATACCCTTGCGGCACTTGTGTTTCACTCTATGGGATTCTCGCCATTCACGATTGCCACTTTATGCAAAATAGCAATTTCAAATGTACCACCCCGATCCTTTCGCCGTGCTTCAATGTATGCGGCCAGGGCATTGGCATAATCCCGAACACCTTGCGGGTCTTGAATTCCCCATAAATAAATGCCGTCCGTATTTGTTGTGCGTACTTCGTTATAAATCTCCTCAACGCTGCACTTTCTTGAGTAGCCCCAACGCGGGTCAAGAAAAAATCCTTGCCCATTTTTAACATGTACTTCCAGATATGAAACGCCATTAGCACCTGGCGCAACATACGGTACGTTGGGGTCTTTCTGCTCAGTAATCTTGACGTGAAAAGAATCCACCCTGGAACACGATGCTGACAATGCAGCAAGACAACTTGTTATGCCAATAAATAGCAAAGGAAACGTAACCGTCCGGTAAAGCGCATGTTGTCTCAAAGTCATTGATATTTCCCGGTCACCACCCTGAAGCATCCAGCGTGAGATTCGCGGGGGCTTTTGTCAATGGACGCCCTGGCAGCTGCTGGATTGTCTCCTTCTTATCGTCGTCAATTGCAGCAGTCCCCGGGCGGTACCCAGGCGGTTCCCGGGCGGTTCCCAGGCGGGTCCTTTCATGCCTGCCGGAAGAATCTGTGGGCATTTCTCTAACCACGGAATACACGGAACACACGAAAATCGACAAAACGCGGACGGACTTGGGGACACAGCATTTGTTGAATTGTACTGTGGTTAATGGGGCTGAAGCCCCATCTACTGGTGGCCTGGGGACACAGCATTTGTTGACTTGACGTGTAGTTATTGGGGCTAAAGCCCCATCTACGACCGAGGTGTCCGGCGGCGGGGTCGCGAACCCCGCGACGAAGGCGGCGAGGACGACCCAATGGCCCTTGCGCCCGAGTTCTTGAGGCGGCGATCGGGACTTCCCGCAATCGTCCCTGTCCACCAGAATTCGGGGGATTGGGTCAATTCGTCTCCCCTGGTTTTTATTTTTATTTTTGAGCCCGACCAGCTTGGAATTACGCATTGGCTGAAAGGCAAAGGGGACAGGAAACCGGGATATCGGGAATGGTTCCAGGCAATGATCGCGTTGAAGCGATATTCAACAGTGCGATCGAGATCGAATCCGATTCAGAGCGTCAGTCGTTCATCGAACAGGCTTGTGCCGGCGATGTCGAGTTGCTGCGTGCGGTCCGGCGATTGATCGAGAATCACTTCCGCGCCGGGACTTTCCTGCTATCCCCCGCCCAGCCCGCCAATCCGGCCGGCGACCAACCCGGCGATATGGTGGGTCCGTATAAACTCCTCGAAAAGATCGGCGAGGGGGGATTCGGTGTCGTTTTCTCGGCCGAGCAGCGGCATCCCATGCGTCGTCTGGTCGCCGTGAAAATTCTCAAGCCCGGAATGGACACGACCCAGGTGCTGGCCCGTTTCGAGGCGGAGCGTCAGGCACTGGCCTTGATGGAACACCCAAACATAGCGCGGGTGCTGGACGGCGGTGCAACCGCCAGCGGCCGTCCCTATTTTGTCATGGAGCTGGTCAAGGGGATTCCAATTACCCGTTACTGTGATGAGAACCACTTGACCAATCGGGACCGATTGTCCTTGTTCGTGCCGGTCTGTCACGCAGTACAACACGCACATCAGAAAGGAATCATTCATCGCGACATCAAGCCGGCAAACATCCTGGTCACCGCCTGCGATGGTGTTCCGGTTCCCAAGGTGATTGACTTTGGCATCGCCAAGGCACTTGGACAAAAACTCTCTGAACGAACACTGGTCACAAGATTCGCGGAGATCATCGGCACGCTTGAATACATGAGTCCGGAACAGGCCGAGTTCAACGCCATTGACGTCGATACCCGCTCCGACATCTATGGTCTGGGAGTTCTCCTCTACGAGTTGTTGACGGGAACCACTCCCCTGACCCGCCAGAGGATCAAACAGGCAGCGCTGACCGACATACTCCGTTTGATACGTGAAGAAGATCCGCCGGTCCCCAGCACGCGACTGAGCGAATCGCGCGACACGCTCGCATCGGTCTCGGCCCAACGGCAGCTGGACCCGGCAAGGCTGACGAAGGAAATACGAGGCGAGCTGGACTGGATTGCCATGAAGTGCCTGGAAAAGGAGCGATCGCGTCGTTACGAGACGGCCAATGCCCTTGCCAGGGATGTCCTCAGGTTCCTGAACGATGAGACGGTTGAAGCCTGTCCCCCTTCGGCCTGGTACCGGATGCAAAAAATTGCCAGGCGGCACTGGCGGATACTGGCTGCCGCCGCCGCCTTTCTCCTGATGCTGGTTTCCGGGGTTGTTGCCCTGAGCATCGCGTACCGGACGGCGAATCATGAGCGGCAGGAAAAGCAAATTGCCCTTGCTGCGGAAGCGCAGCGACGCCGGCAAACACGGACCGCCCTCGACGCCATGTCTTCGCAGATAGTTGAAGACTGGTTGACGAGGCAACCGCAATTGACGCCGGACCATCGGAGCTTTCTGGAGCTGGCGTTGGGTTATTACGAAGAGTTTGCGAAAGACACCGGAGACAATGAGGACTCGAGGCAGGGGGTGGCCGATGCCAACGTCCGCGTGGCAGGAATCTATGGATTGCTGGGTCAGCGAGAGGATTCGGAATTGGCCTGGAAGAAGGCGGAAGAAGGCTATGCAACATTGGCCGCCGGCAATCCTGATCATCCAGGCTACCGGTTAAGCCTGATCCAGGTTCTGATACGGCAAGCCGGTATTTACGGCGGAACCGGGCGGCTGGCGGAAGCGAATGCGGCCTTTGACACGGCGATTGCGATGCAACATCAGCTCGTTGAAGACGCGCCGGAGTCCGAGGAGTACCAGCTTGGTCTGGCCAGTGCAACCACCCGGCTTGCCATGCATTGCAAAAATACCGGTCGTGTCGACGAGGCGGAAAAGCTCCTCCGCCAGGCACTCGACATTCATCGCAAGCTGGCAGATTCGAACTCCGATCCATCCCGGCGATATGAACTTGGCCAGACGCTGCTGAACCTCGGCGACCTGTTGCTGGTGCGCGAACAACTCGATGACGCCGCAGGAGTCTTGCAACAGGCGGCATCGTTGTACGAACAATTGGCGAGTGAGACGGCCGGAAATTCTCTTCACCTGGACATGCAGGCAAGGTCCCTCAATAACCTGGGAAACGCCTTTCGCGACATGGAAAGGTATGGAGAGGCCGAGAGGGTTTTCAAGGAATCCTTGCTGATTCGACGAAAACTGGCCGCCGATTTTCCATCGTTGCCCGAGTACTCGCGTCTTCTCGCCATGTCAATTAACAATCTTGGAATCCTTTACAAGGACACTGCCAGAGAGGACGAAGCTGAAGAGATGTACCGGCAAGCTACAGTTATTCACCGGCGCCTGGCAGCTGACTTTCCGGACCTCGCCGACCATCGCAACGAAGCGGGAGGGGCCATGGTCAATCTGGGAAGAATGTTGCTCATTCGGCAAAAGTTCGAGGAAGCGCAACGTGTTCTCGCCGAGGGTGAGCTCCATCATCTGGCAGCACTTGCCGCCAGTCGCGACAATCCCGTCTATCGCCGGTTTTATCGCCTGAATCGCTGGCGAATGGCCGAGGCCTGCATCGGATTGAAAAACCACGTTGCTGCCGCTGAAGCGACTCAGCAATTCTTTGAGATTGCCTTTGAGCCACCTCGCGATGCCTATACTTCGGCAACGCTGTTTGCCTCGTGTTTGCGGCTGGCGGAAGAGGACGAGCAGCTTGACCCGATTCCGCGGCAGGAAAAGGCCGATGAGTACGGGGGCCGCGCGGTGGCTGCCCTGGCCAGGGCCATCGAGCTCAAGGCAAGCGAGATCTCCGGAATGGCAACCGACCCGGCACTGGATCCCCTTCGATCGCGCGCCGATTTTCAAAAACTCCTCCCCAATTCCGGACAATGAGGCCGGCCTGCCCGATGGACCTGAGCGCCGATCCGTCGGGAGTGGAACGTGTTATCTGACACTCCGCTGCCGGTTCAGGAGCGTCCCGAACGGGCCAGTTCCCGCGACAGCATCAATTCCTTGCGTTCGATCCCCCAGCGATAGCCGCCGGGCTCTCCGTCGGCGCGCAATACGCGATGGCAAGGGATCAGATATCCAACGGGATTGGCTCCGACGGCGCGGGCAACCGCGCGGCTGGCTTTGGGTGCACCGAGGCGTTCGGCAAGATCACTGTAGGAAATGGCACACCCTTCCGGGATCTTCAGCAGCGCTTCCCAGACTCGCAGCTGGAAATTGGTCCCCTTCACATCGAGCAACAGCTGTTGACGTCGTCCCGATGCGAAAATCCTGTCGGCGATTTCAGCCGTTCCTTGCGGGTCATTGGACAAGCGGGCTTCTGGCCATTCGCTTCGCAACTCCTCCATTTCCTTTTCTTCCAGCGATTCATCGGCAAAGCGGAGGGCACACACGCCCCGCCCAGTCAAACCAATCAGGCATTTGCCGAAGGGCGAGTCCTGCCAGCCGAATCGAATCCGGAGTCCCTTGCCGCGAGCCGCATACTCGCCGGGAGTTACGCCCTCGGTCGCCACAAGCAGATCGTGCAGTCGCCCGGGGCCGCTGAGCCCGACGGCAAAGGCCGTGTCCAGAACCGGCATCGAATCGCGGAGAAGTCGCTTGGCTTCCGAGGCGCTCAGATACTGGAGCCATCGCTTGGGGCTGACACCGGCCCAACGGCGAAAGACCCTCTGAAACCAGGCGGGGCTCAGATCAACCTTGTCCGCGATTTGCTGCAGCGAAGGCTGCCGGCCCGCGCAAGTCCGGACATATTCGATCGCCACTTTCACCTTGTCGTAATCCGAATGCATCACCGTCAGCTCCATGAAACCGGGATGCTTCGAATATATCAGGGCACTCCATGCGTGCTCCACCCGATTCTTGCGCGCTCAGGTTTTTTCCACGACCAGGAACACAACGTTGTTGTTTTCCTCGCTGAATACGTGGATCTGTCGAATCTGCCGGTCGGGTATGCCTTCGGCGAGCAGCATCATGTCGACGCGGTCCCGGTAGATGAGACGCCAGTCCATGAACGCCTCCATGTAACCAACCCCTTCGATATCGGGCAGGAAGTTGGTAAGCAAAAGCCGGCCCCCCGGGTTCAATCGTTCGAATAGTTCGCGGGCAAGCCGTTGCCCCATCGACTCATTGAGATAATCACACAGCCCGGACGTGTAGATGAAATCGAAGTCGCTGTAACCGATACGTCCGCTGAGCGTTTCCCGGGCATTGGCCGAGATGGACTCGATGCCAAAACGCCCGTATTCCCGATCGACGAGTTCGAGACTTAGCGGATCGTTGTCAATGGCAAGAAAACGGCCAAACTGCCGGCGAATGATCGAAGACGAGATTTCTGCTTCTCGCAGATGCCCGCAAGCAAGCGAAAGGACGTCAGCGCCCTTGCGTGTAAAGGCAAGCTGGTCGAGGTACTCGCTGATGATCGCCCGGCGGCTTCGCACACCCATGCACGCCGATGAAGCAGTGGTGCAGGAATGCAACAGCTGTCCGAATTCGGTCATGGGAGGAGGACTCCAGCAATGCTCGGTGCCGTACATCATGTCCAGCAGGTCAGCGTCGCCGGAGTAGCCTCTCGGCTTTTCAAAGGCCCGCCGCGTCAGGACATCTTCCATGAGCAATCGGGCGAGCCGGTGATCGCGACATTGCTGAACCAGTTTGTTCCATGCGTCGCCATCGAGCCGGCTCCGTTCGACTTGCAAGACTCCATACAGGTGCCGGAACCATTGTTCGAGCGGGATGGTGGTTTCCGGAACATGTTCGAGCGCGTCGGCCATGGTGTCCAGAAAGCCGACAAACTGTTCCGGGTCGCGCCGGTTGAAATTCGGCGGCAACAACAGGTGCGATTCATCGACACGCGTCTGGCGTCCGGTCACCCGCGCAGCACTCGCCGTCTTGCGAGCAGATTCCAGATCGAGCTTGCGGATCATAATGCGTCGGGTGCGCAAGGGGACAAGACGTGATTGAGAGAACAGAATTGTTAAAAAGAATTCCTCGCGCCGTTCGCGAAATCCGTCATCGCTGATTCCAGTAGTCCGGGACCGGCGTACTCCTTGATTCAAAATCGAATCTCCGGGCCCGTTATGGCGTATGATCCCTGCCAACAGGATAACCGTTGCAATCCACGCCGGACCGGTCGGAATATTCGAAGCGAATACTCTAACTTCGACCCGCCGGATAGTCAAACTTCGGCTCGCCACTCCGAATTCGCGAAATGACGGGGTTGGGACGCCGGATACCTCTGCGGAACGCCGGCTACCGCACCGACCTTCCCTGCCGGCACGATCGGCTTATTCGTCAGCCTTCGCCGTGAAGTGCCCGATGCGTCGCTTCCCCCCGCTCTTTGCCCGCTCGATACGGCATTGGAAGCTATTTTTCGTGAGATACGGCCCAGGCAGCGTCGGGCGATACAAGAAATCGGCCCCACTGGCGGCTGCCTGGATTCAGGCTCTGGAAAAAAATCGATGACCTCTGAGCAGCCTTCGCGCATGCCCGACGGAAACTCCGGCCGGCATACCGAGCTGATTGCACCGACAGGCGATAGCCGGCTTCCCGATGGTGAAACCGGCAAGAACCTTCTGCGCTCCCAGCGCGTGGGCAAGCTGTTGCGTGTTCTCCGCCGCGATCCGGTCGGACTGCAGCATCTCACGGACATCGACAACAACTTCTTGCGGGCCCGTTCGAGTATCTCGGGATACGTGCCCGGAGTCTGCGAGTACCAGCGGCTGGAAAAAGGCCAGTCGTCACTCAGGTTGATACGGAGCCACATTGCCGGGGTTTCGCTGGCTGAGGGACAAGGTGCGCCGATGGAACTTCGGCAGGCGATCGAACTCACCATTCGCCTGTTGACCAGCCTTTCGAACATGCACGAACTTGGCTTGTTGCATCGAAATCTCAAACCGGCCAACGTGATTGTCGACGATTCCGGCGATGTCACCCTGGTGGACGGGGGCCTGAATTTTGCGGCGTTTGACTGCTATGTCAATTCCGGCGGCACTCCGGAAACCGTTAAGTGGCTTGCGCCGGAATTGCTGGGACTTATCGATCGCGACGAGAGTCCGGCCAGTGATATCTACTCGGCGGGGGCGATTCTCGTCTACCTTCTGGGAGGGCATTCTCCCTTTGAAGGAGAAACGGCAACGGAAGTGCTGAATCAGAAAGTGTCCCGTTACACGCTGGGATGCCTTTCGCTGCGGCCGGATATTCCGCTCGCTCTCGATTCCATCGTTCGGCGAATGCTCAGTGTTCATCCGGATCACCGCTATCAGACCTGTCACGGTGCGATTCACGACCTGACCTTGCTGGCAACGGCGCTCGACAACGGCAATGAATCGCCTGATTTTCCGATAGGCGCCGCCGATGTCCGAAGGACTCTGGTCGAGCCTTCCTTTCTCGGAAGACGGCGCCAGCTGGAGCAACTTGCCGAAGGGCTGCTCCAGGGCAAAGCCGGTCACGCGGGTATTTTTGCCATCGAGGCCATGTCCGGTACCGGCAAGACCCGACTCATCGATACGGCCTGCGAAATTGCCTTGCAGCAAGAGCACTGGGTCATTCGCGCCACCGGACGAGCCGATGTCGCGCCGCGAATCTATGACACCGTTCGGCAGCTTCTCGACCAGATCATTGCCCGATGCAAGGTCGATCGGGAACTGATAGCGCATATCAAGTCCGGACTGGGCGATGCAGACGATCTCGAAACGCTGGCCGCCATCTTTCCCGGTCTCGCCGAAGCGCTGGAACTGGACGACGAACAGCGGGACAACGGAACGGCATCGCCGCCGTTTGGACAAGCAGCGGGTGCCCTGTGCCGGTTGCTATTGCAGCTGGGACGCGAGGGAAGTCCCTGCGTTGTCGTTGTTGATGACTGCCAGTGGATCGATGAAGCCGCCTTGTCGATTCTCACATCATGGACAAGGATCCAGTCACACCACGTTGTCGGCGATCGATTCACGACCCTGTTCTGTTGTTATCGCGATGACGAAATTCCGGTCAATCATCCCCTGAGAATCGTCCCGTGGCAGCGGATTGAGCTGCCGCCCATGGCGGACCGCGAGATTTTTGACCTGGCGCGATCCATGGCGGGACCATTGCCCAAATCGGTACTCGATGCACTGGTTCGTTTTTCGTCGGGACAGCCGTATCTTGCCGCCGCCATTCTCCGCGGTTTGCACGAAACCGGCACGCTGTACGCGACAGCCGATGGCTGGCACGTTGACGAAACCGGACTCGGCGACCTGACTGCCTCGCGAAGCGCCGGAGCGCTGCTTGCCCGGCGACTCGAACTGCTGCCCAATGAACTGAAAGACTATCTGCAATGCGGGGCGGTACTTGGAAAATCGTTCCGGCTCGATTTTGCCGATTACCTCGCGCAATCGGCCGGTATGGAAATACTTGGCGAGGCCTTGCGAAAAAACCTTGTCCGCACCGACGTCGAATCGGGCGTATGCCATTTCACGCATGACCGCATTCGCGAATCGTTGCTGGAGCGAATCGATCCGGTGCGAAAGCAGGCCCTTCATTTGCGGGCGGCGAACTGGCTGGCCGAGTCGCCGGACTCCACGGCGGCCGAACTGGCCTTTCACTACGATGCCGGGAACGACCCCGACTCGGCGACCGCCTATGCCAGAACGGCGGCCCAGGCGGCTCTTCGCCAGGGGACGCTGAAACTGGCCGAGCAGCAGTTCCGCATTGCCCTTCGAAGCTCGCGTCTGACCTCTGCCGGGCTGTTTGAGCTGAATTGCGGGCTCGGCGAAGTCCTGATGTTGCGCGGGCGATATCAGGAAGCCGGTGTCGCGCTTGGAGAAGCCGCCCATTACGCAGAATCCAATGAGCAGCGCGCCGAGGCAGCGGGGAAACAGGGGGAGCTTTCCTTCAAGCGTGGCAACATCGATGAAGCGGCAGCCTCACTGGAAGAGGCGCTGCAATTCCTCGGATCGCGGGTTCCGCAAAGCATGGCAGCGGTCGTGCTGCTGATCATCAAGGAAGTCCTGGTGCAGGTCATGCACAGTCTGTTTCCGAGGTTGTTTTGCGGACGGCGCAAACGGGTCCCCAACAATATCGAACGCCTGACCATGCATTTAAGGGGCCGTTACGCGACAGCTTGCTGGTTCTCCAGCAAGGCCCGCTGTATCTGGGGACATTTTCGGACGCTGAATGAGGCGGAAACGTTTCTGCCAAGTCCGATACTCGCCCAGGCCCTTTCGGATCATGCCCCGGCGATGAGCCTGTTGCCATGGACTTCCCGCGGCATTCGCTACGCCGATCGAAGCCTCGAAATACGCCGCCAGCTCAATGATGTCTGGGGCCAGGGGCAATCGTTGCATTACAAGGGCATTGTTCTCTACGCCGCAGCGCGGTTTGAGGAATGCATCGAAACCTGCCGCGAGTCGGTCCGACTGCTGGAAAAGGTCGGCGATTACTGGGAGATGCATATCGCGCGGTATCAGATCGCCGCTTCACTTTACATGCTCGGGCGCATGGACGAAGCGCTGATTGAAGCGAAAGCAATGCACGAGTCGGGCATCGTGCTCGGCGATCATCAGGCCTCGGCCATCAGTCTCGATATCTGGGCGCGATCGTCTCCCGGAAATCCGCCGAGAGAAGTTATCGATGAGGAACTCGGGCGGAAGCGATTCGACCTTCAGGGTACGGCCCAGTTATTGCTGGCGAGGGGCGTTCACCGGTTCTGTGCCGGCGACTACCACGAAGCTCTCGGCGCTTTTCGCCAGGCCTTGCGAACGGCAACCAGCATGGACCAGCGAAGCATTTACGTGCATCCCAACCACGCCTGGCTTGCCAGCGCTCTGCGCTGTCATGCCGAGCAGACTGCCGCCTACCAGCCCCAACTCAAGGCGCGTCTTATCGCAGCTGCCGAAAGATCCGCGCGCAAGATGCTGTTTGTCTCCTGGCCGATGAAGCACTACTGGCCCCATGCCTTGCGGGAACTGGCCATGACATCGGCCATGCGCGGCAAGGCCGACCATGCCGACCTGTATATGCGCAAGGCGATGAAGATCGCTCAAAAGCTCGGGCTTGAGAATGAAGTCCGGCTGTGCGAAATCGCCGGTACGATCATCAACTCGCGTGCCCAGCCGGATTCCAGGTTCGTGGCGACCTCGCTCTCCGTTCCGCTGGCCCGCGAGCTGTTTTTCCAGAATCTCTATCCCAAGGAAGACACGCGAGAGAAAACGACGGCATCATTGGCCGACCGGTTCCACCAGGTCATGGAATCGGGTCGCGATATCAGCGCGGCGCTGAATGAAACCACCATTTGCCGGCGGGTCGAGACAGCGGCACTCCGCCTGTTACGCGGCCAGTTCGCCACCATGTTGCCGGTGATTTGCCCGGAAAACGAAGCACCGCAACTGGTCTCCTCGCCCCCAACGCTCGGTCCCGCCGACTGCGAACTGGCCCACGAGGCCCTGGCCTGCGGGCATCCGATGGTTCTGGACGACGATACGCTCCGCGAATCGCTCACGCCCCGGCGTTCGGTCATGGCGATTCCCATCGCCGTTCGCTCCAGCATTCGCTACTGCCTCCTCATCCAGCACAACGAGTTGCCAGGTCTTTTCCGCGATATCGAAATCCGTCTCGGCAACTATATCAGCACGATTGCCGGTACCGCGCTGGAAAATGCCGAGGGCTTCAACCAGTTGCGGGCCACCAACGACTCACTGGAACGTCGCGTGGAGGAAAGAACCCGATCGTTGCAGGAGCGGGCTGAGCAGCTGGGCATTTCCAATGCGAAACTCAAGAAAATCGCCCGCGATCTTAACCGCACCCAGGCCGAACTGACCCTGGCCAAACAGCGTGTTGAACAGGCCAGCAATGCGAAAAGCGAATTTCTCGCCACGATGAGTCACGAAATCCGCACGCCACTGAACGCGGTAATCGGAATGAGCGAATTGTGCCTGATGACGCGACTGGACGATATCCAGCGAGGTTATCTCGAAGTCGTCAAGTCATCGGCCGGATCGCTTCTCCGCTTGCTCAATGACATTCTCGATTTGTCAAAAATCGAAGCCAACAAGATCGTTCTCGAGGAAATCCCCTTCAGTGTGCGCAAGGTTGCCGAAGACGCCTGCGACCTGATGTGCATCAACGCTGCCCGCAAGGGTCTCGAGTTCTCGCTGTATGTCGACGATCAGGTACCGCATACGGTTTACGGCGACCCGGCACGGTTGCAGCAGATCATCGTCAACCTCCTCGGAAACGCGATCAAGTTCACCCAGGACGGAGAGGTTCATCTCTCCGTGCGAACAAGTTCGCTGAGTGACGGCGAGGCCGACATCCGGTTCAACGTGATCGATACAGGCCTGGGAATCCACGAATCCAAACTGCAGAAGATCTTCGATCCGTTTTCACAGGCCGACAGTTCCACAACCCGCAAGTTCGGCGGCAGCGGACTCGGCCTGAGCATTTGCAAACGGTTTGTCAACATGATGGGGGGCGACATTGGCGTCACCAGTACACCAGGCTCCGGCAGCAAGTTCTCCTTCAATGCCCGTTTCCGGTATTCCGCATCCGATACCGGGCGTTACTCTTCCGACTCTTCCGACGAAGTCCTGCTTCTCGAGGGAGTACGGACCGCTGTGATACATGCGAGCCGGTTCTCGAAATCCACCTACGACGGAATCGTGAACGAGCTGGGAGGAACGGTAAGGGCTCAAATTCCTTTCGAAGAGTTCATTCATCCGGAATTTCCCATGGACAGGTTTTCTGCCGCCGGCCTGTTTATTGTCGAGTTCCCCCAGGACGCAACTGGCGTCGACATGGTCGTCGAGAAGCTTTTGTCGGTCGAGGGTCGCCGTGTCATTGGCCTCTTCCCGAAAACGGACATCGTCAACGTCGGGAGGAGAACAGGACATTCGGTGTTTATTGCCAGGCCGGCCCGGCGCGAGGCCGTTGTCAATGCCATCAAGAGCGTTTTCGAGGCAACTTGCGTCCGGGGACCGGCAACGGCGACGGAAAAGCCCGGGAAGGGTCCGGTCCCCGGGAAAGGGCTCAAGATCCTGCTGGCAGAAGATGTGATGGTCAACGCCATGATCGCATCGAACTTCCTCGACCGGATGGGTCACGCCGTAACCGTCGCCGAAAACGGAATCGAGGCCCTGAAGATGCTGGAAACAGGGGATTTCGATCTCGTCCTGATGGATATCGAGATGCCCGAAATGGATGGACTTGAGGCGACGCGGTGCATTCGCGGACTTGCCGACAGCAGGAACTCCTCCCTGCCAGTCATCGCCATGACGGCTCACGCCCTTCCGGAGTTCCGCAGACAATGCATGGAAGCGGGCATGAATGACTACATTACCAAGCCGCTTGAACCAGCGCAGCTGCAAAAAGTACTGCAGCGATTCTCGGGGGGCTGATTCGCCGTTCCCGTTCCCGCTACAATCAGCCGCTTTGCATCGAGTCCAGTCGCGGCGAGTTGAACAGTGGCCAGCCACGGAAAATCAGCGTTCGTGACCCTGACGCTCGCCCGTTTGCGGGAGTTTTACCGGCAACCGGAAGCGGTTTTCTGGGTTTACTTCTTTCCGTTGTTGATGGTGGTCGCGCTCGGCGTTGCCTTTCGCAATCGGCCGGTCGAGAAGATCACGGTTGACATCGTGGAATCCGCGGAAATCTCCGGTCTGCCAGAGGTGTTCCGCCGGGATGAACGCATTGTCTGGCAAACGGCAACCCTCGAAGATTGCCGGCGACGATTGCGGACGGGAAGGTCGGACCTCTATCTGGTGGTCGTTCCGGGAACGAGCAATGAAAAATACTCCGTGGAGTACCATTTCGATCCGACGAAACCTGGCAGTGTCGTCGCTCGCGATGTGATCGACGATCTTGTCCAGGAAGCCAATGGGAGGCAGGATCCCGTCGTGGCCAGGTCTCTGGAAATGTCAGAGCCCGGCGGGCGATACATTGACTTCCTGGTGCCAGGCCTCATCGGCATGGGGTTGATGGGCGGAGGGATGTGGGGCGTTGGATTTGCCATCGTCGATATGCGTATTCGCAAGGTTCTGAAACGCATGATCGCCACGCCGATGCGCAAGGCGGATTTCCTGGCGGCAATCATGACCAGCCGGCTGGTATTCATGATACCGGAGATGATCCTGCTGTTTGTATTCGCGCGTTATGCCTTTGACGTTCGCGTGCATGGCAGCTGGCTGGCCATTATCGTGATCATTCTGCTCGGTGCGTTTCAGTTTTCGGGAATCGGCTTGCTGGTCGCCTCGCGGGCCAGAACGATCGAGTCGGTCTCGGGCCTGATGAACGTGGTGATGTTGCCGATGTGGACGTTATCCGGGATCTTTTTCAGCTATGAGCGGTTTCCCGAGAAGGTCCAGCCGCTGATTCAGGCCCTGCCGCTGACGCCGCTGATTGATTCGCTGCGCGGAGTGATGCTGGAAGGAGCCACGCTGGTTACACTTTGGCCCAAACTGGTGATCATTCTCGCCTGGGGAATCATCACTTTTGTGCTCGCGCTCCGGCTGTTTCGCTGGCAGGACTGAGCGCCGATTTTCAGAGGCGACAGTCCCTTTATCGCCCACCGTCGCCGCTGACAAACCGGTATTTGCCACCCGACTGATCGGCGATGGTCATCATCTGCCGCTGACTGCCCTTGTCTTCGAGGCCAATCGTATGGATCGGGGCGTTGGCCTTGTTGTGACGTTTGGCCAGTGTGGCTGCCGAGTTCTGCTTGCGGTACGGGGGATTGTTGTAGTATTCGCCATTGAACTCGCCGTCCGAGAGCAGAAACACGCATGACGGATCGCGCTCAAGAGCGGTGACGATGGCGAGCCGGGGATC
>WPCK01065785.1_pt1 | contig 47955 bp, 31 predicted proteins | sample 5399851 | NCBI WGS metagenome assembly WPCK01 (sample SAMN12869471, study PRJNA574797) | sludge metagenome | isolation source: wastewater treatment of pH11 | place: China:Beijing | collected 2019-05-20
TCGGGTGGGTCCCGATACGCGCTGGCCCGCATCCGGCCAATGGAATGCCGCGTTCCCCGCACCATTCGGCTGGGCGGGCAAAGAAGAACGAGAGAACCTTGACCTGCGCCCGAATGGGTCAGCCGGCCTTGGCAAAGCACACGCGGACGTGACGCTGGCCACGATGGAATCGCTTCCCCAGTCGCTCCGCATCTGCCGCCATCGACTGCGGTGCCCCCGTACACGAACTACCACCAAAATAACGCTTGTAGTTCCAGACCAGGTCCCGCCACATCCCAGGATCGAGTCCCAACGTCCCCAAGAGCGTGCGCAGCTTCGGCGGCACCTGCCCCACCCGTTCCGCAACCCGCTGCCGTGCCGTCCACCGCAACAGGCCCTTGTAGTCCTCCCACGCCAACGCCAGAAACCCCTTGTCACTGGCACGCACTCCTCCACGATGCACCTCGGGGTCCTCCGCCAGTTTGCGCCGCGAGAGGCTTAAGGGGGCCAGCCAGCCATCTCGCAAGATCCGCTTCCCCGTCCCTCGGCGACGCCGGCCCAGCCGACGACGCTTCTGCTCGGGTAGGGGCGTCTGGCGTAACTGCCGTCCGGCCTCGGCCGTCGAAATGGCCACCAGATCAAAGGCGGCCGAGTCGATCTGGGCTCCGCGTTCCGCCTGGATCCGATCGTAGGCCGACGTCTGCTGGGCCTGGTCCGGTGACTCCGCCAAGGCCGCACGGACCGGATTCAAGTCCACATACATGGCACAGGCCAACAGCCCCGCCTCATCGCTGATCCGCTGCGCCTTGAAGCGTCCTTCCCAGAATCGGCCCGTACACTCGTCCTGTTTATTGGCCAGCCGTGCAATCGGCTCACTCAACGCCCGCATGAACCAAGAAATATCCGACAGCCTGAGACGAATCTGGCTGATTCGCTGCTTGTCACGCGCCAGTTTCTGGACATCGGCCTCGGTGGGATCGGCCAGCAGTTCGTCCAATCGTCGGCCGGGAAAGACCCGCAGCCATCGCAGGGCCACCTCCTCGGTGGACCAGGCGGCCACCACATCCGGCCGATTGCGCAGGATCAGATGCAGGTGGTTGCTGAGAATCGCATAGGTCAGGACATCGATCCCGAAGACCGAGGCCAGGGCCTCCATCCGACGCCGGATCCACTCCTGGCGAAAGGAGAAGTCCCGCCCAGTTTTCTCATCGATTCCCGTCAGAAACGCCCTTCGGACACATCTCTGGATCGTGTGCACAATACAGACTTCCGTGGCGTCAAACTGCTCACTCCGCGCGGATCTTCCCATCCGTGAAACCTCCCCAACGGCGCCATACCCGCCCAATGCAGGCAAGTTCTAACAGAGACCCAGGCCCAAGTCAATAATAGATGGGTGGCACTTATCTGCTTGGAACGTTGGATTCCTCGCCCACGACTGGTCCACCCCAATCCACGCGTCCGCTTTCTCGCCAGTCACCCAAGGTAGGAGCCGTATGCGGTAACGCCGCACGTACGGATCTGCGCGGGGGGCCGCCCGAAAGGGCGGTCCCTACCGCGACCCTTTCAATGACATCAGAAACTCCTCGGGCGTCATCCTCGACAAACTGTCGCTCCAAGCGTTCTCTTGTTCACGCCTAACTCGCCAATCGTCCACGTCCGGTAAGTCGATACTGGCGGTAGGAACTTCTTGTGCTGCAAGGATACCGGTGCAAAGCCCATTTAACTGAACAGATGACCATATAATGCATTTACAAGACACGTTGCATGGCCCTCATTCTATCTGCAGTCGCCAGCGCTGTTCCGTCATTCACCAAGCGGCCGGAATATCAAAAACTGATCCCCCCAGGATTCGGTGATTCGAGGATCATCCGGGTGGTGTTCGATAAAGTCACTTCGGACGCTGATCGTCTGCGCCGATACCACCGCCCTCACTGTTCACAGCTCTTCTTGAACAGCTCTTTTCGCGATCGGCCTCTCCTTTCTCTTGTTAGTGCGTTCGACGTCGATATTGCAGCGAGGTAGGGAAGCTTTTAGCCGTTGAAATTGGACATCCGAAATTCGGCACTTTGACAGCGACAGTTCCTCCAGCGTTGTGAATCTCCCTAGTTCTAACAGGATGGCTGGTTCGAGAAGCCGCTCCTTGCGAAATGCAAGACCCAAACTGTTCAATCGTGGACAGCACTCATGAACCTTTGCGAGCATTTCCGCTGAAACATCGACGCCTGTAAGCTTCAACGCTCGTAGAGATCCAGGTAAACAGGATAGCCCGTTGGGAGTGAGCATTTCGGAGTCGGAAATGACGATCCACTCGAGGTGAAGCAAGTCCTTGGCTGGTTTCAACAGACTGTCGTCTACGCGCAGCTTGTCTCCAAAGAGCTGCAGCAATCGACAACCGCGAACGCTTGCATAATCAGAGATCCAGCGGGGTATATCTCCAGCTTCTACGTAACTCGATGATGGCAGTCGCGACTGTCCACGAGTCCACCAGAGATTCGGTCCAACCGGATCAATGTACGCATCGACGTAGTACGCTCCTCTCGCTTGATAGAACGCCACCGCCCTATTATGCGCCTTGACTCGCAGATATTGGTATCCTCCGTGAGATACCGCGAGAGCCATGAACAACATGGCAAGGTTCCAAGGTCGTGAAGCAATGCATCTGACGATCATATGATTGAGGTCGCGAATGAACTTATTGCGATCCTATTTGATCTCTTCGACTCGATGCGTGCGATTCATGTTTCTTCCGTCAACCTTAAGCTTGACCCTTGACACATTTCCGAAGTCGTCTTCGGTCCATGAAACATCCACGCCATCTAGAGGCTTTTCAGGACCGTAGAGAATCTTGACATGAGGCAGGCCGGTACTTGTTTCAGTGGTCCATGTGAGCGTTCGTCTATCCTTTTCATCCTGCCCTTCTATCGGTGGAGTTCCACGATCAGCTGGGTCACCATTCGAATCACAAAGATAGATTTCGGCGTTCTTCCCGGAATTGTAGGTTTGGTCCGTTTCGTCGTTGTCGTACATCCAGGTTGCTATGACCGTCACACCTCCTCCTCCTAGCGCGACTTCGACATCGAATTCTATGGGGTTATACTCCTTCTTGTCGTCCTGTCCTTTCCAGCGATACCGTGCAGTGTTTTGTGATCCCTGGAGTCCAATTGAGTCAATTAAGACCGTTGTTTGGTTATTCACATACCGATACAGATTCCCGTCCCCTCCCGCGAACCCGATGGGATCCTCGCTGATCCACCTGCCGACCTTGGCGTCGTACCATCGGTTGAGGTTGTTTTGTAGGCCGGTGACCTGGTCATACATGCGCCCCGTGAACCCAAAGAGCACGTCCACGGCTCCTGGGCTGGACTCGCTCGTAACGTTCCCAAATGCATCATACGTCCGATGGACAACGGTTTCCACTTCGTTGGCCCCGGAGTCGTAGCGTACCAGGTCACGGACGGTGCCCAGGTGGTCCGTTAGCGCCCAAAGGACATTGTCGACGTCGCCTACCGTGCCGCCATCTACGGAAATACTCGGTTCTTGAGCCAGCAGCTGGTCCACGCCAGGACCCCAGAGATAGCGGTCCAGGACCTCCCCATCGGCGTTCAGGCGCAAGACCATCTGCCCGACTTGCTGGAGATTGTCCGAGTTCAGGTTCGCGCTTGTGGTGCCCTGACCCGTGCCGTCGTGGATGAAGAACTCGCTAGTCGCGTCCTGGGGACCGGCCTCGCCGTCCAAGTCGGCCACGCGTGAGATCAACCGATTCTGGTGGTCGTACGTATAGGCGACCGTGAGTGTGTTCACTTCCGCGGGGTCGGCATGGTCCATCATGTATTCGAGGTCATCCGCACTCAACGCATAGGGTGCAACCCGGATGTCATCCAGTCTGCCTTTGAAAAACCCGGTGGCCGTCCCGGATTGTCCGCCCATGACGAACGGGGCCAGTACATCACTCCAGTTCAAGTGCTCGCCCGCCAACACATCTGAAGCCACATCAACGCCGTCGAGGTAAAGAGCTATTTCATCAAGCTGTGGATCCATGGTTACCGCGATGTGATGCCAACCGCCTAGCAGCGAACTTGACGGCCCATACGTGACCGACTTGCTGGTGCTGGTGCCATTATTGATGGCAAAGACGAACCTCCCTACAACGCCGGTCCCAGGATTGTAGGTAGGCTCAAACGTCAGCGAGTATCCGGTCTCGCCGGTACTAGCGTCGCCGAACCCCAGAATGGTCGTCACGCCAGATGTACTCTCGGGATACACCCAGGCCGAGAGGGTGAGGCCATGTGTCGTGGGTTTGAACCAGTCCTGGATCCCCATGTTGAGAAAACCGGTCGTGCCGGCAAAGACAGCCACCGTTGTGTCAGACTCATTCGGCACGTCGTCCTCGCCAGTCGTCACACCAGTTTCATTTCCCGCAAATCCATTGGTCGCATGTCCAAGAGCGTCCACGATTACTTCGGCGCTGCCGTTCTCAAAGTCAATCTGCACTACTTCCCTTGAGCCCGTGCGCTCGACTTTCGTCAATCGGTTTCGATGGTCCCAGGTGTAAACGTCCTCATCGACGCCAGCGAGAAGCGTCCGCACTTCGCGATTTCCCTCGTCATCGTAAAGGTAGCTGTACGTGCCGTCGGAAAGCAGCTGGTTTGCCTTGCCGATCTCGTATTCCGTCGAGCTATCGCAGTCGATCCCTCGGAACTGGTTCAGCATGTTTGCCGGACCCATCGTGTGATGGTAGACCCGCAAGTCATCCACCCGGCCACGGATGTTCGCCGTCGACGCCCCGCTATTGGCCCGGCCAACGTAGAACGGAGTCGTTGGATTAATGTTCCCGTTTTTGGCGCTGTCCGCTGCTTTGACTGCATGCCCGTCGACGTAGATCACAGCCAGGCCGTCGCGGTCGATGCTGAATCCCAAGTGGTGCCAGTCATCGTCCTGAAGCATGCCTTGCGTCAGGAACTTGACTTCTTGAGCCTGAGAGCCGTTGACCCCGTCGTTTATGCGTAGAATTAGTGGCTTGTGGATCGCCCCCGGTCGGTAGATGAATTCGATTCCCTTTCCTCCCTCGATTTTCGGGTTTCCATGTGCAAAGAACATCATGTCCTGGACATTGGAATCCAACTTGACCCAGAGGAACGCGCTGAAATCGCTCGTGCCGACTTGCAGCGACGTCGCGTTGGTGATGCTCAGGTATTCTCCATTGGCGTCGAACCGCACCGACGCGCCGTCCGCAAAGATGGGTGCGAAGTCCGACATGTCCCAGGACGCAGAGCCTCCGAAGGACAGGTCCAGATTGTTGTCCGAGACGTCACCGACGGTCGTTCCCAGGTCCTCGCTAGCCGGCCAATAGGCCGTGTAGTCCAACTGGTTGTAATGATTTGTCGCGATGCGGTTCCCCGACTCGTCGTAGGCATATTCCTCGTTGAGTTGGAACGCCGCGTAATCGGTATAGACAGCCTCCTCGAGTTGCCCCGCCGCGTCGTAAGCGTACTCCGCGATTCCGTCCTGGCTCGAAATGAACTCTTCAATCCGGTTGGCCTTATCCCATTCCCAGACATAGCTGGCAAGCAGCGACCCATGTTCGTGTTGGAGGGAAGTGACGCGGCCGGCCTTATCGAAGTCGAAGCTTGAATGCGCGACATAGGGATCGGTCCCAAGAAGTCCCGCGTATCGCCGGATGCTGGAGAGCTGGCCAGCCAGGTCGTATTTCACGCTGACGCGTTTGTCGGCGATGGGATTGCCGCCACCCGCGTGGCCTTGCTGTTGGATCAGACTCAGCCGATTCAGTGCGTCGAATTGGTAGCTTGTGATGAAGTCATGTGTGATATTGGATCCCTCACTCTGATTGGCCGCGACCTGTTTGCGATTCCCCATCAAGTCGTATTCAAATCCCAACCCGACGCCATGCGAAATACCCGAGAAGGTCATATCCGCGGCAACGATGCGGTCCAGATTGTCAATCACCCCCACCCAGGCCTGTAACGGAACGGTAACACCCATCGAACTGTGAGCAGCAGGGGAAGCAACTTCGCGTTTTCTGCTGCTGGGCTACTGGGAATGCGGACTTTGGCAATCCAATCTGCTTTACAGGCACTTGGCGGATAGTAGCCTCGTCCGATCGTTCAGCTTCCGTCGGTCATCCGCGGACGGTCATCCTGGAGGGGCGGACGCGGGCGGCTCGTTCTGAGATTTCAGCCGGTTGAGTTGTTCTTGCGCGGCGGTCCCTTCGGCGGACTTGGCGTCACGGTCCACGGCGAACGAGAAGTACTTGCGGGCTTGCTCGATCGTCTCTTGCTTGGCACGGGCATCGGCGGCTCCCTCGGCAAGCTTCAAGGCGGATCGTCCGGCCTCGAGTGCCCCCTTGATTTGCCAGGCCTTTACCTCGGCGGGGGCCTGATCACCGCCATAGCCGTACATCAGTTTACGAAACTCTCGCAAGGCAGCGGTAAAGTTCTGTTCGGCAAACCCTAGTTCTCCCAGCATGAAGCGGGCCCGGGCCCCGGTTTCATCGCGACACTTGTCCGCGACTTCCTGATACGCGGCGCGGGCGTCGGGCAGCCGCTTCAGGCGGCGAAGGGACTGTGCCATTTCGAACCCTGCCTTCCACTTCATGGCGTCCCCCTCAAGCCAGACGGGTCGCAGCCAATCCAGCGACTCCTCGAATCTCTCGAGCTGGGCCAGTGACTGCCCGGCATGCAGCCGCAATAGCTCGGTGGACGCGGGCGACTTCAGCGTGACGTCCCGCAGGGATTCATAAGCCTGGACCGCCCTGGCATAGTCCTTTTGTGCAAAGTGGATTTCCGCAATCAGGAAGCCAGCATCCGATGCCAGCGTGCCATTGGGAAAATCCTGACGCTGCCCGGTCAGGACGTGCAGCGCGTCGTCCCAGCGTTTTCGCTGGAACAGCAGGAAGCCCAACTTATGGGCGGCGGTCTCGGCCGTTTCCTGGTCCTGAGTGGAAGCGGCCGCCGCGCGGTACGCGGACTCGGCCCGGGCGAACTCCCCTGCCGAGTACTCGGCGTCGCCCACGTGCAGATTGGCCTCGGCCCGATGTGAGCTCTCGGGAAAGTCCCCGGCCAGTCTCCGAAACAGGGCCAGGGCGTCCGCCGGGCGATCCGACTGCTGGAGCCAGGCCAGTTCATAAATGACGTGGTCGAGGCGTGAATAGTCAGAATGGTCCCTGAGGATTCGCTCGAATGTCTTTTCCGCCTCGGCCATCCTCTTGAGTCCGGACTGGCACAGTCCCTGGATAAAGAGCCCATCGACCAGGGCTTCTCCCGTGGGACCCGTCGCCAGAAACGATTCACTGTCGGCCAGGCCTCCAGCGAAATCTCCATTTCGTTGCCGCGCCAACGCGCGTGCCTGGAGCGAGGGCGCCTTGAGTTCGTGCTGGGGGAATTCCTCGAGAATGCGTGTGAACAGCGTATCCGCCTGACTGAGATGCCCCTGACGGAGCTCGACCCAGCCCTGGCCATGGAGGGCGGTTGGTACACTGGATGATTTCGGCCACGTCGAGGGGATCGCGGCGTAACATCGCGCGGCCTCGGCCAGGTCGCTCGCGTCGTAGGCGAGTTCCGCTTCCAGGAGCATTGCGCGGTCGAGCAAGGGGCTCTGGGGAAACTCCTCACGCAGGCGGCGAAGCGCTGCTTGGGCTGCCTCGCGGTCTCCTGACTTTCGGTCGAGTGTGGCCAGATACAGGAGCATGGCGTCGGCCTGAGGATTCTTGGGTGACGCCTGCAGGGCATCGGCCAAGAGCTTCTTTGCCTGGGGTCGGTTCCCTTTTTCTGCCAGGCTGATCGCGGACAGGTAGGTCGATTCTGCCTGGGATTCCGGAGAATCGCCGGGCTCTCCTTTCGCCAGGGCGGCCAGGACCGCGTCATGCTTGCCTTGCGATTGGAGGGCCAGGCCAAGTCGGGCTCGCCATTTGGGTACCTCGGCATGCTCGGGAAAATCGGCGATCAATCGGGAAAACTCCTGCTCGGCCGCCTGGTACTTTCGGCTCGACAGCAGCGATTCCCCGCGAACATGTCGTACGTCGGGCGCGCGGTCATGTTGGGGATACAGCTTGAGAAACTGATCCGATCGTCGGATTGCCTCGGGATAATCGTGGGAGTCGAGTGCGGCGTAGGCCACATTGTAGAGCGCCTGGCCGGCCTCGCTGGCGTCGGGGTACTGTTCGACAATATCCAGGTAGGCACGTGCTGCACTCGCGCGCTGCGAGGGATCGGCGTACCTTGCGTCGGCCAGGTCCAACATCAGTTTCGTGCGAGCGGCAACGGAATCTCCGACCCCCTCCAGCGCGGCCTGGGCCGTTTGGATCGCCAGCTGAGGCCGCGACGACTGCAATTGCAGGCGCGCGATCCAATGTTCGGCTTCTGGCTTCAAGGCCGGATCGGCCACCTCGGCCTTGCGAAACCAGGCCTCTGCTTCGTCCCACCGTTTGCCGTGAAAGTAGCCGCGAGCTGCCCCCATGGCCGCCGCGGCTCGCAGTTTGGATGCCGGGAACTTCGATTCAAACTTAGCAAAATGCGCTGCCGCGTCGTCGTGCTGCTGCATCAGCTCGAGACAGACACCTCGACGCAGATAGGCGTGATCGGCCAGGGCGAAGTCCTTGGATTGGCTGGCACGATCGAACGCACCTGCCGCCTCTTCGTACCTTTGCAATTTCATCAAGGATTCCGCCAGCCGCAGATGGATCTCGCCTTTCAGCTCATGCTCGGGAAACTCCTCGGTGAAGAGGGACAGTACCTTCGCTGCCTCCTGGTGACGCTCACCATCCTGGTACAGTACCCCCAGGGCATAGAGCGCATCCGCACGCTGCGGCGACTTCGGATGCTCATGAACCACTGCCTGATAGGAAGCTTCTGCCTCGGCAGGCGCCCCTTTCAGGTAGTGGCACTCACCTCGGTAAAACAAGGCTTGATCTTGCAGCTTGCCTTGCGGGAATCGCTTGAGGAAGCGATCGAAGACCTCGATCGCCTCCGACAACTTCTCCTGCTGACCCGCGATCCCCTGGTTGTAAAGGGACCATCCCAGGTTGAGGAACGACTCCTCCAGGAAATCGGAATCCGGGTCCAGCTGGACGACGGCCGCGAACTCTTGGGCCGCTTCGGGATAGGCCTTTTGCTGCAGCAGGCAGATTCCCAGGTAATGGTGGACCTGGGGGATCATGGGGTCCTCGGGGAATTGCGTCAGGAATCGACGCCATTCCTCCGCCGCCAGCGGCAATTCTGCATGGTTCTGCAGGTTGGCGGCATCGCCATAAAGTGCGGCGGACTCGGGCCCCCCCGGGGCCAGACGCTTCGCGGCCTGTTCCTCCTGCTGGGCCGTACAGGGGATCGGCCAACTCGCCAGCCAAACGGCAACCGCCAGGGGAACCCCAGCTTGCAATCTGCGATGGAAACCAAGCATGTGTGGAATGCTCCCCGGTGTATCGTGCGAAGGAAGCGCCTTTCCAAGAAACGACCGTCGGCCATTCTAGGTGTCCCGCGAGTTCCGTGGCCAGAACGGTTCGATTTCGGCGTGTTTCCGTCGCTTTGGCGGTGTGGATGGGGGATGCATGGCGGCCGAGCCACGGATGGCGGCCTGGCCGAAGCGACCGGCACGCGTTCGGATACGACCGATGTCTGGTGCAGGACAGATCACGGTCGATTGCCAATGGCCGGCATTTCCGAAAATTTTTTCCGCCGACTATTGCAATGGCCGCTGGGGCAGGTTAATCTGCAACTTAGGAAGTGGGGCGAAAGCCCCGAACTAACCCCTTTTTAGAGAACTACTGAGCGAGCGTAAGCGACGAACACGTGTTGGGCCTTGGCCCACACGTGTTTTTTTGTTGCTTACGCTCGCTTTTTTTGTTTCCACTCCGTTGCGAGGCGCATTGCAGGCCCAAAGCGGCGGTTGGTTTGTGTTCGAGATAACCCAGTTCAGCGGAAACATTTTCCATACGGAGCGTGTCATGAGAAACATCACCAGTGTGGTCGTCGTGTTGGCCTTGTCGGCAACATGTTCCTCACTTTGGGCCGGAGCCATCAATCTGAACGACATTTACAACGGTGGAAGCCCCTTTTCGGGGACCGAAGTGTTGTTTGCGAATGTGGTTGAGTCCAATGGGGGGCCCGGGGCGGCCACCAACTACTACCAGAATCCGACGGTGAATGGCAACACACTGCACCTGGTTCCCGAGAACCTGCGAGTGGAGTTGTTGCCAGGACCGGGCATCGTGTCGCTTGGCAGTAAGCTCGTCATGGATATCACCGCCGCGGATGGATACACGATTGGTTCGATTGCGCTGGCGCAGCTCGTGGAATACTCGGTCCGAGGCCGAGTCGCCAACGATGCTACGGGCGAAATTGTGACCGATTATGCCTGGGAAGTACTGCAGGGAATGAGTACGGGAACGACGGGAAGCGGAACGGTGTCGCAAATGGCATCGGCCGCGCCCAACGCCAATGGTTCTTGGTCGCCCAATGTGGCGCTCGATTTGGGAACCGAGGCTCCCGGTGCGACTCAGGTACGTTTCGAATTTGACAACCAGCTTGATGGCATGGCTACGTCCGCGGGCCTGTCGTACGTCTCCTTCCTGCAACAGCCGGGAATCGACGTAACGGTCCGAGTGGTTCCCGTGCCGGAACCGCTGGTGTCGGTGTGTGGACTGGCGGGTGTCGCGGCCTTGGCTGCTGCTCGCCGACGCCGCGCGGTGTAGTTTGAAAGTGACCGATCGAAGTGCGTGCGTCCCCTCTCCTCCCATCCACAGGAGAGGGGCGTGCGACTTTTGAGTGTTTTATCGTCAACAGGATACGAAGAGGTACTTGACCCTCCCGCTCGCGGGAGGGTCGGACGCGCAGCGTTCGGGGAGGGTCCCTTCTCTGCGGAGGGTCCTCTCCCCGTTCGCGTTGCTCGCGAGTCTCCCAGAGGGAGAGTGAATCCACAACTCGTGAATCTGGCGATATCGAAAAGCCGCACGTCCTCTCTGGGGGAGAGGGGTGTCACTCCCTCTGCGTGCGATCCGCGCCTTGCCGCTCGTCGTCCTGTGGCAACTCGCGGCGTATTCGATCGTGGACTTTCCTGGCCAGGTCGTGTTCGTCCCGCAGTACTTCAATCAGCCGGTCCAACGCCGCCAGATCGTCCTCTTTACGATGGGGTGCCTCCTGCCCTGGCTTGACCAGGATGTTCAGGTGTTGGGCGGTATCGTAGAGCGACGCATATGCATCCAGCACGCTGCGATGGCCTGCACCACGCACTTCCTGCAGTCGAGTGAGCTTGTCCGGGTCACGCGATGTCAGGATGTCCGCCAGCTGTTCTTCGAGTTGCGCAAGGTGGTACAGCTTCTGGCAGACTTCACTGCACAGCGAGTCCACCAGCGATTCAATTTCCTGTTTTCGCTCATTGAACTCACCATCGCCATGCAACTGCTGTTCGACGTGCTGTTTGAGTAACAGGAACTTTCCCATGCTGATGGCGTACTGTCGGCTGCCTCGCGTTCGGAGTTGTCCTATCAACTGGACGAGCTGTTGGTCCTGACCGCGATTGCTGTCGGTGATCAGCTTCCGCACGACGTCGGCAGTAAGTTCGCTGTCCAGGTCCTGCCAATACTGGATGGCCGCCTGCGTCAGGCGCCCAAGGCCGCTACTTCCTGGCGATTGACCGGAATCGAACAAGCTGGCGATCTGGGCTCCTAGCCACGGCAGCCACAGCCGTGGCGATTGCCACAGGGCCTGGCGTTTCATTTGGCGGATGCGGACGCTGTCGAGGGGAAACGTCGGGCGCAGGCGGATCGGCGTAAGATCCATCCGTGCCAGCGGCGCGCGATGCGGACGGTCGGGGCTGCGGGACGTGCGTGCGGCCATGGGTGCTAGTGAACCACCGCGGACTTCCTGGAAGGCTCGGCCGCAGAATCGTCGGCTGCCTCGTCCTGCGGATCCTTCTCGTCGACTTCTTCTTCTTCTTCTTCCTCGTCCTCAATCCCTGCAGCCCATTCCGGGTAGGGTTCCTGGCTGCCGCGCACGGCACGCCACAGGATGCGATTCAGCACATCTTCGGGGGCCCGGTCGACTTCGCGAAAGTTCAAGCGGGCAGAGACCAGGGCGTCCTGCCGCAGTACCGGGTCTCTAATCGATTGGGGTTCTGGATTCATCTGATCGAGGGGGATATTGGTCGCGACGGATTGGAACGGCGTCGTATCCGCCACTTCCTGGAAACAATCGAACATGGGGGTCGCGCTGGCATCAAACTGGTTCATGGGGGGCAAGCCCAGGATCTGTTCGATGGTCCTCAGAATGCTCGTCGTGTTGTACTGCGTACTGACCACCGCACCACGGCGGGCGTAGGGGCTGATGCAATAGGCGGTGGTCCGATAGCCGCTGATGTGATCCCATCCGGCCTGTGGATCATCCTCGATGGCGAAGATGGCCATGTCCTTCCAGAAGGATGAGTGGCTGAGTGCCTCCACGATCCGGCCGAATGCCAGATCATTGTCGGCCATGTGAGCTTCCGGCGTCGGCGAGCCCGCGCTCGTGCCGCTGGTGTGGTCATTGGGCAGGCAGATGATCACCAGCTGCGGAAACTCTCCCTTGGCCTCGTATTCCTTGAGTTCGCGCAGCACAAAGTCCGCTCGAAACTGATCCGGAACGGCCATTTCCCAGCCGACATAGTCCGTGGGGGAAAAGGCCCGGATACTCTCGACCGAGGGATAGCTTTCGAAGATGACGTCATCGGTCTCCCCCTTCCACTGGCGGAAGCATGCCAGGAAATCGGGGCTTCCCTGCCGCTTGGCATCCCTCCAGCGCACCAATGGCGCCATGAACTCGCCATAATTGCGAATCGACTTGCCATGCAGCACCGCGTTGTCCCAGATGAATCCCGCCGGCGAATAGGCCAAAGCATCGGCTTCGTCGGTTCCCATACCGTCGGGATAGCTGCGGGGGAATCCGGCAAAACTTTTCTCCATGTAATCGGTGCTGAAGGCGGTCGTACTCCACTGGTGCCCGTCGGCACTCAGGATCCCTGTGCAATAGGTGTTGTCGAGCAATACAAATTCGTTGACCAGTTTGTGCTGGTTGGGGGTGATCTTCTCACCAAAGATGCAAAGCTCGGCCATCCCACGACCTCGACCCAAGGCCCCGAAGATCTGATCGTAGGTTCGGTTTTCCTTGATGATGTAGACGACGTGTCGGATCTTGCTGGGCTCACCAATCCGTTCAGGGATAGCCCTGGATGGTTGGTTCTTGCGGGGAGGAAGGGCCGCTTGGGCAATCGCCTGAGCGCGCAGGTTCCGCGCCACACGCTCGGAGAGCGCGGGAAGGTCCCCCTCCGGCGGTATGGGGCCCATCGAAAGACTGCCAGTGTATTGGTGCGAATTATAGCCCGGCGCCTTCTGGTCTCCCTGCGGTTCTGGGCGGAGCGGCAGCCCCTTGATATTGGCGACATAAAATGATTTGCCCTCCGGATCACAAGCGACGGCGCCAGGGTACCAGCCCACGGGAATGAGACCTTCCAGACGCGACGCACCCCGCTCTTCCGGGCGGAAGTTGACGATGGCCACGGCGTTCTGAGCACCATTGGCGACCAGCAGCCGTTTCCCGTGGTCGAAGAAGGCCAGCGCGTTGGGGGATGCACCCAGTAAGTCGGAAGGCTTGGCCTTGACCCAGACCGTGTCGACCACCTTTTCCTGGGCCACATCGATCACCGAGAGGTGGTCACTGCCGGCGTTGGCACATACCACGAACCGTGCATCGGGTGAAACCGCCAGGGCACTGGCGTGCAGGCCGGTCACCAGTTCGCGAGGTGGAGCGGTTCCCTCGAGTGAAACCAGGCTGACCGAGCCTTCACTGGCGATATGCCGAATCGGATCGACGCGAACTTCGGTACCCCGCCCCGCCGGTCCGACCTGATCCCCCTTGGCTGGCCGCCGTCCCCCCCAGTTGCTGACCAGCGCGGTCCCGCCTGCCAGCACCACGTCGTAAGGCGCCACCCCCACGTCCCAAGTCCTTGTCACCTGCCCGTCTTTGGTATTGAGCTCCAGCAGTTGGTTCGACAGGTTCCCGCAGACATAGAGGCGCTTGCCATCCGGCGAGACCGCCAGGCCGCTGGGGATCTCCTGTTCGCGTCGCGGCGCCTTGGCGGATGGTAACTTGAAGGCATGGGACGGTTCTACCCGTCCGTTGGCATCCACCGAGAATGCCTTGATCGAACCGTTCACGTTGCTCAAGTAAATCCAATCGCCTTGCGGAGAAAAGACCAGTCCCGTGAAACTCAGCTGGCCCGAGGTATCTCGCGTCCGATCTTCTCCCCGGGGCGCTGCGGAGTCCGGCGGACGCTCTTCATCCCCTGGCAGTCCGACGCGGTCTCTCACCTGGCCGGATTCGGTATCGATCACGAGCAGCTCACTGGTCTTGCCGGATACGATCAGAAAGCTCCCGTCCGGAGCCACGGCCAGTGCTTGAGGACGCAGGCCAGGCAGGTCCAACTGTCGACCATACGGCGTTAAGACCTGATTCACTGGAGTCATGATGCGTCCTGCATCCTGCCGTCCGACTCGTTCCGAGGTCCCTTGCACCGCAGGGTCCTGAGCCATTCCCCCAGCCTCGAGCAGAAGCGCGACGCCCAGCAGAAATAGGACACGACGCCAATCCTTGGTCGTAGCGATCATGGAGCACCTTTACAGGATTTGGAGTTTTTGTGGGTTCCCGTGCCATCATTTGTGGGTATAGCCCGCTGGAATTCAAGGATGGGTTGATCGACGGCCAAGATGTCTCCGGCCTGGGCCAGGACGCGTGCGACGGCCCCGTCGCGCTCGGCCCGTAATACGTTTTCCATCTTCATGGCCTCCACGACTGCGATCGCCTGGCCCTTCTTGACCGGATCGCCGGCCACGACGGTAATTTGGGAAAGTAACCCTGGCATGGGCGAAAGCAGGTACTGCGAAGCGATCGCCGCTTTTTTCACCGGCATACGGGCCATGAGCTCGGCGGCCCTCTGGGAGAGTATGAGGAGATCCCCTGACCGACCCCGATAGGTCAGGCGGTAGGTCAGGCCGTGTCGCGTGACTGCTACCGTGGCTGATTTGCCATGGATGGTACCTCGGATCAGGGGCTGGCCGGGTTCCCACAGGCAATGCACGCGGAAATGGGCCCCCGCGTATTCGACGTCATACTCCGAGCCATCGGCTCGCAGGCGAAGCGTGTCGGCGGTATTGCCGAAGCGCACCAGCCATTCGTCGGGCACGCGCATCTCGCGGCCGGGCAGTTGTCCTGAGATACCGGCTTCCCGTTCTGCTGCGCGGTGGTGTGCCACGGCGGCCAGCGCGAGTAACCAAGGGACTTCAGCGAAGTTCAGAGGAGGTGCCTCGTAACCGCGTGGATAGGCCTCGGCAATCAGGCTGGTATGGACGTTCCCCTGGCGAAACTGGGGCAGGTCGATGAGCGCCGCGAGGAAGCCAAGATTGTGGGAGATGCCCTGGATGTAAAACGCATCGAGCGCATGACGCAGGGCCCTTTGCGACTCCGCTCGGTCAATGCCATGTGCGACCAGTTTCGCCAAGAGGGGATCATAGTAGATGGAGACCTCACTCCCTTCCGTGATTCCCGAGTCGAGTCGGAGCGAAGGGGACTCGGGCGGAGGCTGGTAGCGAACGATGCGGCCCACGGACGGCAAGAACCCCCGCGCCGGATCCTCCGCATAGACTCGAGCCTCTGTGGCCCAGCCCGTGAATCGAACCTCGTCCTGGGAAATCGGCAACGGTTCACCCGCGGCGATCCGCAGCATGAGCTCGACGAGGTCGAGGCCGGTGACCATTTCGGTTACAGGGTGTTCGACCTGCAACCGGGTATTCATCTCCAGAAAGTAAAAATGCTGGTGGGGATCCACGACAAATTCCACCGTGCCCGCCGACTGGTAGTGGACGGCTCGAGCCAAAGCGATGGCCTGTTGGCCCATGGCGTCCCGCAGGGCGTCATGGACGAAGGGCGAGGGACATTCCTCGATGACCTTCTGGTGTCGACGCTGCAAGGAGCACTCTCTCTCTCCCAGATGCAAGAAGTTCCCGTGTGCATCGGCGAGCACTTGGATCTCGATGTGCCGGGGTTGCTCGATGTACTTCTCCAGGAAGATCCGTCCGTCGGCGAAGCTGGCCTGTGCCTCGCGCGAGGCGTGCTGAAATCCCTGAGCGCAGTCGATGTCGTTGAAGGCCACGCGCATCCCTTTGCCGCCACCTCCGGCCGTTGCCTTCAGCAGGACCGGATACCCCAGAGAATGGGCGACCGCGACGGCGTGATCCGGGTCGCGGATCAGCTCGAGACTTCCGGGAATTGTCGATACGCCTGCCTGGCGGGCCAACTGCTTCGACGTGATCTTGTCCCCCATCTGGGCGATGGCTTCGGGCGGCGGGCCGATGAACACGATGCCCGACGTGGCGAGTTGCCGGGAAAACTGGGCGTTCTCCGAGAGAAATCCATAGCCCGGATGAACTGCCTCCGACCTGGTCTCGACACAGGCTGCGATGATCCGTTCGATGTGAAGATAGCTTTCGGCAGCAGGCGGCGGGCCAATGCAGATGGCTTCATCGGCCATGCGGACGTGCAGCGAATCCCGATCGGCCGTGGAATAGACCGCCACGGTGCGAATTCCCATTCTCCGAGCGGACGCCATGATCCGGCAGGCGATTTCTCCTCGGTTCGCGATCAGGATCTTCTGGAACATGGATGTCTTGGGTCGTTTGGTCTCTTTGTCGCTGTCCGCCAACATGTCGTCCTCGTGGACGCCCTGTGGAGGAAAGCATCTCTGAGGAATCAAAGCGGAATGTTTCCGTGTTTCCGCCAGGGGTTTTCCAGCTTCTTGTCGCGGAGCAAGGCGAGCGAGCGGCAAACGCGTCGGCGCGTATCGCGGGGGGCAATCACGTCGTCGATAAAACCACGCCGGCCCGCGATGAAGGGGTTCGCAAACCGAGTGCGATACTGTTCCGTGCGCTCGGCGATCTTTTGAGCGTCGGCCAGTTCCTGTCGGAAGATGATCTCGACAGCCCCCTGGGGGCCCATCACGGCGATCTCGGCGCTCGGCCAGGCAAAGTTCAAGTCGCCCCGCAGGTGCTTCGAGGCCATGACGTCATAGGCACCGCCGTATGCCTTGCGAGTGATCAGAGTGATCTTCGGAACCGTTGCTTCGGCGTAGGCGTACAGCAGCTTGGCCCCATGTTTGATGATGCCTCCATGCTCTTGCGCCGTGCCGGGCATGAACCCTGGAACGTCCACCAGCGTCAGGATCGGAAGGTTGAAGCAATCACAGAACCGCACAAAGCGAGCCGCCTTGATCGACGCGCGGATATCCAGACACCCGGCAAGAACGAGCGGCTGGTTGGCGACGATACCAATGGGATGCCCTTCCATGCGCGCGAAGCCCACCACAATATTCTGGGCGTGGTCGGGCTGGATTTCGAAGAACTCGGACTCGTCCGCCACCTTCAGGATCAGTTCCTTGATGTCGTAAGGCCTGGTGGAATTGTCGGGGACCAGGGAATCGAGCGAAGGTTCCGTTCGGTCGCCGGGATCCAATGACGGGCGGTGGGGCGGGGCCAACCGGTTGTTGGCGGGGAGGTAATCAAAGAGCCGCCGAATCATGTGCAATGCCTCGACGTCGTTCTCGAAGGCACCATCCGCCACACCCGATTTCGTGGCGTGGGCCATGGCGCCGCCGAGCTCTTCATGCGTCACCACCTCGTGCGTGACGGTCTTCACGACATCGGGCCCGGTGACATACATGTAGGAACTGTCCTTGACCATGAAGATGAAATCGGTGATGGCGGGTGAGTACACGGCCCCCCCTGCGCACGGTCCCATCACCAGGGAGATTTGTGGCACGACTCCCGAGGCCAGAACGTTTTTCTGAAAGACGTTGGCGTAACCTGCCAGGGACGCCACCCCTTCCTGGATCCGGGCTCCGCCGGAATCATTGAGTCCAATGACCGGAACGCCCACCTTCATGGCGTGGTCCATGACCTTGCAGATCTTCTCGGCGTGCGCCTCGGAGAGCGATCCCCCAAAGACCGTAAAGTCCTGACTGTAGACGAGCGCCAGTCGGCCGTTGATCGTGCCATAGCCAGTGACCACGCCGTCTCCTGGGATACTCTGCTGATCCATGCCGAAGTCGACGCAGCGGTGCTCCACAAACATGTCCCACTCTTCGAACGACTGGGGATCGAGCAATAGATCGATTCGTTCGCGGGCCGTGAGTTTTCCCTTGGCATGTTGTGCGTCGATGCGTCGCGGCCCGCCACCCTCGGCAGCCGCGGCCCTCTTTTTATCCAGTTGGCGAATGATGTCGTGCATGATTCCGGCTCACTCCCGGGGGATTCGAGTCGGGCGATTCCGTAAAGCCTCCCATCTTAGCGGCCGAGGACTCGCCCCGAAACGCTGGGGTGGCCGGGAGCGAGTCGGTTCCCCTTATTCGTGCCGCAGCGCTTCGATGGGATCCAGGCGAGCGGCTTGAACGGCCGGATAGACGCCGAAGAGCACCCCCACGACCAGCGCGATTCCCACGGCTAGCGGAATCGACCAGGAAACGAGAATCGGCCGGACGGTGCGGATCACGTCTGGCAAGTTGGCCATGAATTCCGGCGCATAGACCGTGGTCAGCGATCGCACCTGTTCGGTCAGTGGTAGCAGCAATACGCCTCCCAGGATGCCCGTCCCCGCTCCCACAATGGCCAGCACGATGGATTCCACCAGGAACTGCCGCATGATGTCGGAACGCTTGGCGCCAAGCGCCCTGCGAATGCCAATTTCGCGGGTGCGTTCCGTCACCGTGGCCAGCATGATATTCATGATTCCAATACCGCCGACGATCAAGGAGATCACGGCGATCATTCCCATGAAGATCATGAACATGATCCGCGTGGTGCGGGCCTGTTCCAACAGTTCCAAGGGGACCACGACGGCAACATCCCGCAGTCGATCGTGGTCGCGCAGGCTCTCCTTGATCAGCTCGGCTGTGGGGATCACCTGCTCGATGCCATCCACCCGCAGGGTGATCTGATTCAATTCCACGATTTCCCCTTCGAAGGATCCACTGCGGCTGGTGATCACGAAATCGCCCACGCGTTCCCGAAGCGTCGTGATGGGGATATAGATGTCGCTGGCAAAATCCTGGGCGGCCAGTGACCCGCCAATCGCCGCCGTGGGCATCCTGGGCTTCGCTACCCCCACGACGACATAGTATTCCGAATCGTCGTCCACGTGGATCTTGCGGCCAACCGGGTCCTGGTAACCGAAGAGTCGTTCCGCCACCTCGGCGGCCAACACACAGTGATTGGCCTGCGTCGCCACGTCGACCTCGGTCAAGAATCGACCTCGATCCATTTCCAGGCGAGTGACGTCGGCGTACCCCGGAGTACAGCCGACGAGTCTGCCGTCGATCAGGCGACGGCCGTGTCGGAATTGACGTCGCAGCTCGCGGATCGGCAAGGCGTCGCGAATCGTGGGGATTGTCTCCGTGATCCGTTCGAAGTCGCGGCGGAGCAGGCCATAGGGAACCGGGCCGCGATACGATGCCAGCACCTCACTGGGGGGCTTCACCGTCCGCACAATGATGTTGTCGGCGCCCAACCCTTCGATTTGGCGCTGAGCCTCCTTGCTGATCCCCTGTCCTATCGCCAAGAGCCAAATCACGCTGGCCACGCCAATGAAGATTCCCAGCACGGTCAACAGTGACCGCAACGGATGCAGCAGCAAGCTCTTGACGCCGACGATCCAGATGCGGAGGGAAAACATGGGGCGGGTGGCTGAAGAGGTGAAGTCCCATTACGAGGATCGAAGCGTATCGGACTGCACCAGGCCGTCGCGGAGTCGAATGATGCGTTTGGCGCGGGCCGCGACGTCGTTCTCGTGCGTTACCATGATGATCGTCCGACCTTCTTGATTCAGTCGCCCAAAGACATCCAGGATCTCCTCCGTGGTGGCGGAATCCAGATTCCCCGTCGGTTCGTCCGCCAGCAGAAAATAGGGGTCGTTGATCAAGCTGCGCGCGATGGCCACGCGCTGCTGCTGTCCACCGGACAGCTGCGAAGGGCGATGTTGCAGGCGTTCACTCAAGCCGACGATGGCGGCGAGCTCGTGGCAGCGATCGCGGTCTGTTCGCGAAACTCGCCGATGATAGTGCAGGGGAACTTCGATGTTTTCGAGCACGGAGAGCTGGGAAATCAAATTGTACGACTGGAAAATAAAGCCAATGCGACTGGCACGGATTTCGGAGAGGGCGTCGTCCCCGAGGGCCGCCACGTCGTCATCACCCAGGAACAACCGGCCCGAGGTGGGGCGGTCCAGGCAGCCCAGCACGTTCAGCATGGTGCTCTTGCCCGATCCGGACGGACCCATAATGGCGACGTAATCGCCTCGCGGGACATCGAAGGTAATGCCGCGCAGCGCATGAACGGTCTCCCCCTTCAGGACATAGTCTTTCCGCAGGTCCACCAATCGGGCGGCATGTTGCAGAGCGACGGCGGCGGACCCGCTCATGACCCGCCCGTCGGTCGGGGTTCGCGATTCTTGGCAGGTTGCTCTTCCCCGTTCTGTGCGGAGAACTTCGACGAGTCAAATGCCTTGACCGGCACCGTGGCCTCGGATTTCGAAGCGCCGGCAGGATCGAGTTTGAGCTTTTCGATCAATTCGCGAGGGTTGAGCGCAACCTTGTCTCCGGGTTCCAGACCCTCTTTGAGCATCACGAATTTCTCGTTCGTGGCGGCGACTTCGACGGGCTTGCGCTCCCACTCCGCACCGTTTTTCGCGATGCAATAGTATTTGCGGTTCCGCTCGACAATCGATTGCACGGGGACCGTCAAGGCGTCCTCGACCCGCTCCACGTGGATCGTGACTTCGGCCGTCAGGCCCGGGCGAATCTTGCGGGAACCATTCAAGATGCGGATGTAGGTGGCGTATTCCTTGATCTGCGAGCTGAACCAGCTGCCGGGCTCCGGGTATTCGTTGACACGTGTGACTTCCCCATCAAACGTGGCATCTCCCAGGGCGTCGAGGCGGACCGTGGCCTTCATGCCGGGTTGGACGAGTGTCACTCGGGCCTCATTGATCTTGGCCATCACCTGCATGTCATTGGCATCCGGCAGTTGCAGCAGCACCTGGTTTTCACGGACCAGGGCCCCCGGCTCGACCACGAAATCGCTCCCGCCCCCACGCCAGCTGCGATCGTTGGCGTAGAGAACCTGGCCTGCCTGCGGCGCTTTGATGGTGCACAGGGCGATTTGTTCATCGATGTCCTTGAGTTTGGATTCCTCCAAGGTGAAGCTCTTCTTTTCCGATTCCCACAGCGCTTCCGCCGACTTGATGGCGCTGTCCAGCTCCTTGGTCATCTTGGGGCCAGTATAATCCTGCAGCACACGCAGCTTGGTCTTGGCCGTATCGAGTTCCGTCTTGGCCTTCTCCACAGCAAAGGCGTCCCCTTCCAGCTGCTGGGCCGTGACATAGCCGCGAGCGGCCAATCGCTCACTATACTCCACGTACTCGCGAGCCTTTCGCAGGTTCTCTTCCGCAATCAGGATTTCGCTGAGGAACGTCTGCTTCTCCTGGTGGAAGGTCCCTTCCACGTACTCCTGCTTGGCGATCTTGGCCGCCTCGAACAGGTTCTCGGCGTTGATCATGGCGGCTTTCTTGGTGTTGCACACGATCTGCTGCTGCACGAGCTCTTGTTCCAGCGCCGTCGAGTCCAACTTGGCGACGATGTCCCCCGGCTGGACATACGTCCCCTCCTCCACCACTTCCAGCAGGGTCGTCCCTGCGCTGTTACGAGCCTTCACCTGACAGCGCACCTCTACGTTCTTGGCACTTTCGACTTCACCACGTTCCACCACGTCATGTTCAAACGTGCTCCGCGCCACCGTGTGCAGGATGGCCGTGGGCGACTTCTTGCCCGACCCCGATCGCAAGAACCGGGCACCCAGCGTAGTGACCAGGGCCAGCACCCCCACGACGATCAGAAGCCAGCGCACGATGCCACCGGATCGAGCGAAACGCCGGGAACGGCGGCTGCAGTCAGGGCAACGCATGGGGCAGGTTGGGCTAGGCCGAGGGTGGGAGCATCGGTAAAGGAAGGCCTCTTATTCTAACCCAAGGTCGCTTGTCGGGGCAGTCGACGCGACCCCGGAAGGCGGCTCGTCGCGGCTAAACGAGGCCCCCCAACGTGGCCAGCCGTTGCAGCGACAGATCACCGGGAGGGGGCAAATCCAGGGGTGCCGGCGGCTCGGGCAATTCCGGACCCGCCGGAGCTCGCCGAGGAAGATCCGGCAGTGGTTCCGGGGCCGGTTGTTCCTGGTCCGTTGGCGGGAGGCGACCGTCGCGGATGGGTACGACATCCACGATCGGACCTGGGTCGACCCACAGGCCGCTCGCGTCCAGCTGCATGGTACCCATGTCCCGATCGAGCCCTCGACGGAGAACTTCCTGGTTCACCCAGACACTTAGGAAATCATTCTGCACGACCAGCAAATCGGCCAATGCAGAGACCAGGTCTCGAGCCGTGGTGGCGCCGAATTGGCCTTCCACGTCCGGCTTAGGCGGCTCCTGCAGGCGCAGCCGCGTCAGTTCCACCTGGGCGATCGCCACCTCCACGGCCACCCGGCGAAACTCGAAGTTCAGCTGGTTGACATCCAGCGATCTCAACGTCGCACGGAGGCCCGCCGCAATCTGGTCTTCGAACTGGTAGAACGTCCGCCGCGCCTGCTGATATTCAATCAGGGCCTGACGGTAAAGATTGCGTTCTGCCACGCGGCGCAGCGGCGCTTCAAACTGAAGTCCGACTCGCAATCGGCCAGTCGAGCTCCGTAGCCGCAAAGGATTGTCCCCCGTGTTGCTGATGTCACCACTGAAGACCAGGTCGAGCCGACTTTCCAGCGCATTGGCATTGAATTGAATCAACCGCCAGGTATCGACCAGGTTGGCACGAGCATTCATGAGGTCCAAACGGTTCTGCAGGGCGGTGGCATACGCCTCCTGCCAGTTTAGATCTATGGCGACAATCATGACGCTCTCGGTGCGGGCTCGCGCCTGCACTAACGTAAGGCTCAGTACGTTGGCAGACAGGCTATTGAGGACGTTGGGAAGTGGCAGCAGGATCTTGTCGCGCACGCGCCGGCCGAGTTCCTCGGAAGACAGTTCGGGCCCCTCTTCCAGAATCGCTGCCAGCGCCAGCTGGATCGCCTTGGATTCGCTGGCGTTCTCGGCGAACTCACGGGTGACCTCCGCCAGCGTCTGATCGAGCTGGTTGGGTAGCTTCTTCAGCATTTCCTGATTGATGGGGATGATGATACTCTGCGGGGCGTTGCCGGATTGCACTTTACCGGTGGCAGGGTCGAGCTCGCGGGGAGTCCCTTGGGACAGGGTAGCCATCAAACGCGGATAGACCGTTTCCTGAAGACGCTTCAATACGGCGAGTCGCGGCTGGATGGCCGATCGCAGTTTGGACACGTCCTGGCGGATCACGGGAAGATTCCGCTTGAGCGTCGATTCCCGTTTCTGATCGGCGGAAGTCAAGATTTCGCCCAGCTCCTGCAACTGCTCTTGAAGCGACGTGGACCAGGTCAGCTGCTGCGAATGGTCTTCCGCCGCAACCAGCAGGATCTCACGGACGAGACCCGGTCGTCGTGCCGGTGGATTCGCAACGTGACGCGACGGGTGGCTGCCGATTCGCGATGCCGCGCGATGCCGTGAGCCGACTCGCGAAGTGGCTGCCCCTTCGGTGGGGTCGGGTGCCGTGGCCTCCTCCTCGCCGGCCGCCGAGTCCCGGCCGGGCCGAACCGATTCCAGGATGGAAACAATCCGCTGGCCGGCCTGTTCCTGCAGTTCCGTGATTTCGTTTTCCGTGTCGACCAGGTTCGATTCGACCAGCTGGAAAGGCTGGATCAAGGACTCATCCAGGGTCAGGTCCAGATACGGCGGCACGCCCAGGTTGATCTTGAACTGGTCAAACGTGCTTTGGAACTGCTGTTCGGCGTTCAGCAGCTGGCTTTCGGTATTGAAAAGGGCCTGTCGCGCCAGCTCGACTTGAAAGTAATCGATGCGCCCCGCACGGAAGAACGATTCGAGCTGCGCGACGCTGCTGCGAAGGGAGGCGATCGTGGCACGCTGGTTGCGCAAGGCCTGTTGAGTCTGGAGCAGGCCCAAGTAACCACCCGCCTGCCCTGCCCCGGCGCCGCCGGCGAATCCAAAATTGCCATTGAAGAAGTTGCCCGCGAAGCCACCCACGCGGCCGAATCCCTGACCTCCCACCCCGGTAAAACCCTCCAGTCCCGACCCACCGAAGAATCCACCGCGGCGTGAGGGCCCCTGCCCCGCAAATTGGCCCGTTACGATCTCCAGATAAAACCCTCGTCGGTAGAATTCCATCTGTCGGATGTTCGCCAGAAGTGCGCGTTCGGCAATGGTCAACCGTTCGAGTACCACCGCCCTGCCCCCCGCCCGCAGGAGTGGCTGAATGAAGCTGAAGTCCAGAAGCGTCGCGGCGGCATGTGAGTCGGGGCCCGCGAATTGCCAAATCAATGAGTTCGCCAGGCCGACGACAAGCTCCCCTCCCGCCGCGTTCATCTTGCTCAGACTGAGGTTGGTCGAGTTAGGAAAGGTCGAAAGGTTCAGGACACTGCTCGATTGACCACCGCTTCCCGGTCGAGCACGTCCATCCGCCGTGTAAAACACGCTGTAGCCGGCAAAGAACTGTGTATCGAAGCGAAACCGCTCAAAGCTGACGTCCAGGGCGGACAGGTAGAGTTCCTCGAGGCTCGACTGATAGTTGGTCGAATTCAGCAGCCCCAGCCGCACCGCGCTGTCCGAATCAATCAGGATCTGGCCATTCTCATTCAGCGGCAGGGACGCAAGCCAGGTAGGATTCTGCACAAACGGCGTGTCCCCATGGGCATGCCAATAGGGATACCCCTTCATCCCGTAGACGCAGTGCATCAGCTTGTGAGACTCGGGGTCGTCGGGCGGCATGGGGGGAAAGTCCCGGTTGTCGGGATCGTACATCCGAGACTCAGGACGGATTTCGATCGTATAGTCTTCGAGCGGCCATCGCGGATCACACGTCTTGGATTGGACCAGGCCATAGGCGGCCCCGTCCGCCTGACGGCGATAGCAGGTGCGCGTGCAGCCCATGGCAGACAGCAGCACGGCAAGAACGAGCAGTCCGACTCGAACGGCCTTGGCCTTCGCTCGATCCGCTCGACTGCCGATTGCTGCTGTCATCGCGCGCATTCCCCACGGGACTCACTGGACGCTTCTCGAACATGTCGGCGGTCCACCTGCTTGACTTTAGCGATTGGAGAAACGGTAACGATTATGAGGTGAATTACGGCGAGGAGTTGGGCCAAAGCGTTCAAAAACTTGACCCCTCCCAGGGGCCTGTTTAGGATCAAATTAACAGGAAATGGAGGGTCGGGTTCACCTATTGCGCTGCCAGGCGAGCCGGGGGCAAGGTTTCGCGTGCCTGAGCCTCAGGTCGCTGGCACTCGGTGACGCCGCGATGCGAGGAACCGACGGCCCATGCCGGGCCGTTCACGGGGACGATCCTTGTGCACGGTGCCACCGACCGACGCCGCTCGCCGGAGTCCAACGTCATGCTGTTCTGGATCATTGTGGCCGTCGTGGTCTTGCTGTATGGACTGATTGCCTACATGGGCGCTCGGTCATGGCAGATCGGTCACGTCATCTTGATGTTTGGTGTCTTCTTGATGGGCGGCCTGTATCTGTTTCTGGCCGCCATGACTTTGAAGACCGAGCACCAATGGCGCAGCGTGCATGACCGGCTGGCGAAGGAGTTGGAAACCGCCGAAACAGAACTGGCGCAGATCAACAAAGGAGATCTTTCGCGCCCTGATGCCGACCTGAATAGCATTCCCGGCGTGCGCAATGCCCTGACCCGTGCCCTTGCCAACCGTGGCCGGATCTGGCGGGGGGCCGTTCCGGCCGGCGTCGCCGACGGCCAGTTCACACTCAACATGCAGGGCTGGGGGGACGAGGCCTGTGCCAGAGCGGGCCTGGCCGTCGAGCAAGTACCCCCCGCGACGGAAGCACCCCCGGCGGAGGGGGGCGCCGCGACAACGCCCCAGCCGGTCGCCGCCCAACCGCATGAAATCAAGGCGGGGACCCTCCTGTTCGCGTTCGCCGAGGTCAACCCAGAAGCCAATGTGGTCGCGATCCTCTATGGCGATTCCGAACTGCCGGCCCGCGATGAAAAGAAGGTGTGCAAATTGCCAGGTGCCTATCTGGGCCGCTTTCTGGTGTCGGAAGCCAACGAACAGACCATTCGCCTCGCGCCGGTGTATCGGCCCGACGCCAGTCAGGAGAAGCTCCTTCAGCTGCCATTGACGTGGACCCTCTATGAATCCATGCCCAAAGACAGCCACGAGATCTTTGCGGGCTGGACGGCGGAACAACTGCAAGCGGTCTTCACCGGACCCGAAGGGGTCGATCCGACGGAATGGCAGACCATGCTGCAGGAATACGCGCGCGACGGTTCCAATGCGCAGCCGGGTGATCCCGATGACCGCAAGTGGATCAAGGTCCGATTCACCCAGGACGCCACGGTAGATGTCGACACGGCTGCCGAGGAGATCTCCTTCGATCGGCCATTTGATCCGTCGGGGCGAGCCGCACTGCCCGACCTGCGGCAAGGCGGTCCCACCGAGTTCAAGAAAGGGAACGAGGCGACCTTCTCCTTTGCCACGGCACAGGCACTAGTCCGCGACGGCAAGGCGGAACGATTGGAAGAATCACCCGTGTTTCATCGGCCGCTTCGGGACTTTGACCTGATGCTGCATCAAAGGCACGTCCAACTCGAATCCCAGCAACAATTACTGCAGGTGGCAACGGGGGACCAGGATTCCATCCGAATCGCGACGGAGAAGGCCCAGGGACAGATTCAGGCCCGCACGGTGGAACTCGACAAGTTGGGAAAGGACCTGGCGCAGTACAAGAAGGAGCTTACCGTGATTGGATCGGTCTGGACTCAGCTGAATGCGCGGCGACAGGCTCAGCGGAGTGAGCTCAGTCGACTCTTTCAAAGCAATATCGGCCTTCGCGGGCAACTGGCCACACGCGGCTAGCGCAAGTCGCATCGCTGCATTTCCCGGAAGTCCGGCCACCATGGTCCGACCGGCCGATCCCATTTCCCGTAGAATCACCCCTGCGACTGGCCGTGGTTGCGGCCTGAACTCATGCTAAGATATCTTGTCGGACGCGCTGGGGTACCGTCGATACATTACGGGCACAATTGATTGCGATGGGAATCTACGACCGAGACTACTATCAGGAGACGGAACGATCCACCTGGGCGCGAGGCAACGCATCGGTCGTCCAGACCTTGATCGTGATCAATGTGGTGATTGCCCTGGCAGATCTGTTCTCGGATGGATGGCTGTCGGCTCACATGGCGGTCCCCAGTACCTTGCTCCAGCAGCCCTGGAATTTCTGGAAGTTGCTCACGGCAGGCTTTGCCCATGAGTCGCTGTCGGAGCGGAATGGCATCTGGCACGTGGCTGGAAACATGATCACCCTCTGGTTCTTCGGCCGCGCCGTGGAAGCCGTGTACGGATCACGTGAGTTCCTTTGGATTTATCTGACACTGATCGTAATTGCGTCCTTGGGCTGGGTGCTGGTGGAATCGCTCGTCTCCGCAGGGCCGATGTACATGCTGGGTGCCTCGGGTGCCGTGGCCGGGATTGTGGTGCTGTTCATCCTCCACTTCCCCCAGGTCAAGGTGATGATGCTATTCTTGCCGATCCCAATTCCCGCCTGGGTTTTTGGGATCTTCATGATCACCATGGACGTCCTGGGGGCCTCGGGATATCGAGGGGACCGCGTGGCGTTCCTGGCGCATCTGTCGGGGGCAGCGTTTGCCTACGTGTACTATCGCAGCGGCATCCGCTTGACCGATCTCGTTGGCCGCTGGCGATTCCCTTCCTTCCAGCGACGACCCAAGCTCCGAGTCCACAGCGATGGTCGGCGCGAATTTGACCTGGAACGGTCGGCCGATCGCATTCTGGCCAAGATGCATGCCGACGGCGCGGACAGTTTGACTGCCGAGGAACGCCGGATCCTCAATGAATACAGCCGGCACGTCCGGCAGCGGAAGAACTGAAAGAATGGATGGCGTCCCTGGCCAAGTGACATAAAAATGTCAGTTGCCTTCCGTCGGTCCGGCCGTCGGCTGCGCCGCAAGGCAGCCACTTCCGCGAGCGACCAAGGGAGCCAGCGCTCGGTACCTTTCGTGGTGACTCGGGATGAGGCGAATCGATCAGTGCATCTACGCCGTCGTGGGGCGGATCCCGCTGGCCAGGTACCAGTGGCGGCCTCGGGGGGGCAGCCCGCGGGCCTAGTTGCGCTCGAGCGCCTCCTCCCAGTGCTCATACAGTCGCCGAAGGGAATCGCCCAGGGCCACCAGCCGCGCCTGGTGTGCTTTCACGGCAGTTCCATCGCGATGGGTCTGGGGCATGGCAAGTTGACGATGAATGTCCTCGACCTCTGCTTCACAGGCTTGGATCTCGCCTTCAATCTCGGACACCTTGCGATACGGAAATCGCCATTTCGTTCGGTTCGGACCGGTATCGGAGCGCCGAACCGCTCCTCGCGGCGATTCCTCCGGTGGACCTCCATCCCCAGCCGAAGGGGCGGTTCGCGGTCCCCCCTGCCCTGCTCGAAACGCGACGTATTGTGAGTACGATCCGGGGAAAACCGTCGCGCCTTCCTGATCGAAGGCGACCAGGTGGTCCACCACGGAGTCGAGAAAGTAGCGATCATGGCTCACGATCAGGACAGTGCCGTCGAATGCGAGCAGCGCTTCTTCGAGTGCCTGTCGAGCCCAAAGGTCCAGGTGGTTGGTGGGCTCATCCAGGATCAGGAGGTTGGCATCGTCCGCCGCCAGTCGGGCCAAGGCTGCGCGGGATCGTTCCCCTCCGCTCAGCGATGCCACGTGCTGAAAGACACGGTCCCCAGGCAGGCCGAATCGAGCCAGCAGGCTCCGGCGAGCGGGTTCGTCCATCTCCTTGCGGGCGGGACGTACGGCATCCACCAAGAGGGACTCGCTCGAGACCGACTCCAGCCGTTGGTCCAGGTAGCCGGGCAGAACGCCTGTCCCCCGAGTGACTCGACCTTGGTCCAGGGGTTCCTGTCCCAGCAGGCAGCGGACCAAGGTCGTCTTGCCGCAGCCGTTTCTTCCCAGGATGCCCCATCGCTGGCCTCGCAGGACATCGAAGCTCAGATCGTGGAACAGGGGGTGATCAAACGACTTGCCCATGTGTTCGGCTCGCAGCACGATATCTCCCGATCGCGCGGCGGGTGGAAAAAACATGGCCGGCGCGGAAATCTCCCTCGGCGGCGAGACGCGGTCCATGCGCTCGAGCTTCTTGCGACGGTCCTCCGCCTGCGCATGCTTCTGCCCATACAAGTTCCGCCGAACAAAGTCTTGCAATCGCGTGATCTCCTCCTGCTGCTTGTCGAACGTGCGTCGCTGCACCTCCAGCCGTTGCGATTTTTGCAGGCGATAGGCCGAAAAGTTGCCGCGGTAGCAATCGACTTCCCCCTGGACGAGCTCCCAGGTGTGATTCGTTACGCGATCGAGCAGGAATCGGTCGTGGCTGACGACGACAAAGGCCTGGGACGAGGCCAGCAGGAATTCTTCCAGCCACTGCGTCGCTTCCAGGTCAAGGTGATTGGAGGGTTCGTCCAGCAGCATCACATCGGGCTCGGCCAACAGCAGTTGCGCCAGGAGCAGTCGATTCTGCTGGCCGCCGCTGAGCTGTTCTACCGGTTGAAGTCGCTGGCCTTGGGTGAACCTCAGGCCTTCCAGCACCCGGTCGATGCGTCGGTCCAGGTGAAATGCGTCGCGGGTTAACAGCTCGTGCTGGAGCCACTCGAAGCGGGTGGCCAGGCGGCGGGTCTCGACATCGCTGGCGGCCTGGCCCATGGCGGCCGAAACTTGTTCGAATTCGTCAACCATGTTGACCAACGGCCGGAGCGCCTCGTAGGCAGCCTCCTGGACCGTCAGCCCGGCGGTGAACTGGGCATGCTGTTGGAGATATCCCACGCTCAGGAGGGGGCGCCCGGTCACGCGGCCGCCGTCCGATTCCAATTCCGAGGCGAGCAGCCGCAGGAGCGTTGATTTCCCGGCGCCGTTGGGGCCCACTAGCCCGATCTTCTGGGAATTACGAATTTCCAGTGTGCAGTCAGTCAAGACCGCCTGCTGGCCATAGTACTTTCGCAATTCATGCGTCTGAAGCAAAATCATGCGGCCATCCGGATATCCCGCCCTACGTCGCACGGCCGCCCCATGTTAAGCCTCAAGTCGAGCACGTCCAATAGCTGGCTTACTCAGGTCGATACGGACCTGAACGCGGTCTTGATCGACCATGCACATTGCGAGAAGAAGGCGGCGGGGACGGCGATGAGCCTGATCGTTGCCTACGTGGAGAACGAAGCGCTCTGCAACGAAATGACGGAAATCGTTCGGGAAGAGCTGGAACATTTCCAGCTGGTTCGCTTGCTGCTCACACGGCGCGGCATCCGCTTTTGCCGCCAGCCACCCAGCAGCTATGGCAAGCGGCTACACACGCTGGTCAGCAAAGACGAACCGGGACGCGCGGTCGATCGGCTCTTGATCGCGGGACTTATCGAAGCGCGGTCGTGCGAGCGATTCTCGAAACTGGCCGAACATGTGGCGGATGCGGAACTTGCCGAATTCTATCGCTCGCTGTTCGAGGCGGAGGCACGCCACCATGCCACCTATGTCCGCCGGGCTTTTGACTTTGCCTCCGAGGACGCGGTGCGGTGCCGGCTCGACACGCTGTCCGAAGCCGAGGCCGAGATCCTGCACAGGGGGGACCCGTTTCCCAGGATGCACAGCTGAACGCCGCCGCCGCGGGGACCGTGACGGCGACTCCGTAGATGGAAACGCCGACGACGTTTGCGTTCCCAGGCCGGAGCCTGAGAACGAGCACACGTCGTCGAGCGGACCTCAGGGCGAGCCGTAAGGTCTGTTAATACATATCGTAGTCGCCACCGTGACCGTGGCCGCCACCCTTCTTGCCTTTTTCTTCCTTGGGCTTGTCGGCGATCAGGGCGTCGCTGGTCAGCAGAAGAACCGCCACGCTGGCGGCATTGGCGAGTGCCGTCCGGGCCACCTTGGTCGGGTCGATGACGCCTGCTTTGACCAGATCTTCGTAGGTGTCGGTGAGGGCATTGTACCCCTGATTGCCGCTCGCGGCCGAAACCTTTTCACACACGATGCCGCCGTCCCTGCCGGCGTTGTCGGCGATCATGGTCAGGGGCGCTCGACAGGCGCGAAGTATAATGTTGAAGCCTACCGTTTCATCGTGCGACAGTTCCGCTTCGGGCTTGACGTTGCTGGCGGCCCGCAGGAGGGCGACGCCGCCGCCCGGAAGGATTCCCTCTTCGACGGCCGCGCGCGTCGCGTGCAGCGCGTCTTCCACCCGCGCCTTGCGTTCCTTCATTTCGCTTTCGGTCGCTGCGCCCACGTTGATTTTCGCGACGCCACCGGCCAGTTTGGCCAGACGTTCTTCCAGCTTCTCGCGATCGTAGTCACTGGTGGTATTTTCGATCTCGCGACGAATCTGATCGATGCGTCCCTTGATGTCGTTGCTCTTCCCAGCGCCTTCGATGATGGTCGTGTTGTCTTTGTCCACAAGGACCTTCTTGGCGCGGCCCAGATCGCTGATGGGCAGCGTCTCGAGCTTGAGGCCCAAGGCCTCGAACACCGCCGTGCCACCGGTCAGGATGGCAATATCCTCCATCATGGCCTTGCGGCGATCGCCGTAGCCGGGTGCTTTCACCGCACAGCACTTGAACGTGCCGCGCAGCCGGTTAATGACCAGCGTCGCGAGCGCTTCCCCTTCCACATCCTCCGCCACAATCAACAGCGGCTTGCCTTGCTGAACGACCGCCTCCAGGATCGGTACCAGGTCCTTGATACTCGAGATCTTCTTCTCAAAGACCAGCACATAGGCGTCTTCCAGAACGCATTCCATGGTCGTGGGATCGGTCACGAAATACGGTGACAGATAACCGCGATCGAACTGCATCCCCTCAACCCACTCGACCTCGGTCTGAAGGCTCTTCCCTTCGTCGACCGTAATCACGCCGTCTTTGCCCACCTTTTCCATGGCGTCCGCCAGCAACTCGCCGATCTGGCGATCGTTATTGGCCGCAATGGCTCCCACGTTGGCCATCTCCTCCTTGCCCTTGATCTTGATCGACATCTTGTGGAGCTTTTCGGTCAAGGCCGACACCGCCTTTTCCATACCCGACTTCATCTGGATCGGATTGACGCCCGCCACGACGGACTTGAGCCCTTCGTTGAAGATGGCTTCCGCCAACACGGTCGCAGTCGTCGTGCCATCGCCGGCGACATCACTCGTCTTGCTGGCCACTTCGCGAACCATGCGAGCACCCATGTTCTCGTAGACGTCTTCCAGATCGATCTCTTTGGCAACGGTGACCCCGTCCTTGGTGACAGTTGGGGAGCCAAAGCTCTTCTGAAGAATGACGTTGCGGCCCTTGGGACCGAGCGTCACTTTCACTGCCTTGGCGAGTTTGCCCACGCCACGGCGAATGGCTTCGCGGGCCTCTTGATCAAATGCAATCATCTTGGCCATGAATGGATGCTCCTCTAAGTATGGGTGTCTTGTTTTGAGCGTTGCAATGCAACTGCGGGAACCGTCCAACCGCAGCGAATCAGTCGATCACGGCAAGGATCTCGTCCTCGCGCACCAGAAGCAGCTCTTGATCGTCGATCGTAAACGTTTCGCCCGCATAGCTGCTGAAAATGACGCGGTCCCCCGGTTTGACCTGAAACCGGCTGCGAGTGCCGTCGTCCAAGAGTCGTCCGTCGCCAATGCTGATGACTTTTCCGCGGGCCGGCTTGTCCTTGGCGGAATCGGGCAACACGATACCCCCGGCGGTAATGTCCTCGGATTCGTCGCGCTCCACCACTACGCGATCGCCCAGAGGTTGCAGTTTGACTTTGCTCTTACTTCGTGTCGCCGTTGCCATCATCCAGACTCCTGTTTGCCGTGAGTTCGTATTTGCCGACCGTCGCCTGCAGGGCGGGACCGTCTCTGCCAAAAGTGCGTAGCAATACGCCGAGGGCCGCAAAGGGGCAACTTGCGCGCCAAGTCAATCGAGAATCCAGGCTTCCGTGATTTAAATCGTTTTGCTGCAAGGAGATGCGTGGCGTGGTGCAGACGTTGTCCCGAAGGACAGATGGCCGGCTTCCGGATTGCCGAGCCGAGGAGTGCCAAAACGGCAGGAGCGGCGATTGGGAGGGTCGGCCAAACCGCCAAGTCCTACTCGGCACGTGGTGACGTCTCGAAGTCGGCGGGGCGTCTGCTCGTCCGACCCCAAGGGGCCGGTGGAATTCACAATGGGGAAAATGGCCATGGCTCGCAAGCTGACGAGACCCTGTGGCGTGGCGCGATTTGACTGAACTTACGGGAAATGACAGGTCGAAGAGCGATTGGCATAGAGTACCCTTTTCAACCAACCCTATCGGAACGAGGCCGGACATGTTTTCCATGAATCGCAGAGTGCCTGCGAACGTTGCTGTGATTGCCGTGTTCCTGGCTGTCGCGGCATGGAGCGTCGAGGCGGGAGAAGGCCTCGCCGCCGCCGGTACACGCCGCTCGAAATCGACGCCTCCCCCATGTGGAAGAGCGCTCGCTTCGGTGCCTACGGAGAGCCCCGGACTGGTGGCTTCGCGCGTGGTTTCCGCCGAGCACTGGGGGGCGGGTGCCAATTCTCAGGTGAAGACGATCGAGTTCATGGACAGTCCCCAGGTGGCGTCGGGGCCTGCCGCTGGCTGGAATCGTGACAAATCGGTCCGGCCAGCGTCCGCGATGGTGGGTTCCGGGCACACGGTTTCGGCGGACGTGTTACGTCGCACGCTGCTCGCGTCGCCGGCCCAACCTGCGACGGAGACCGAACACGTCGCGGTCCCAGCCGCCTCGGCGAATCGTCCCGTTTCATCGTCGCGCCAGCGTCGACCCTTGGAGCGGATGAGCGATCTGGTGAGTTCGTCGGGAGGCCAGAATCAACCCTCGCCCAAGGTCCATTCCCCGGCTTTTGCTCCACCCGACGTGCGACTTCGTTCCTGGAGGTCTCTGACGGGGTCCACGACCGGTCCCCAGGACGTGGAGTCCACGAACCGCATCCCGGCGCATGATCCAGAGGCATCCGCACCGACGTCGCTAGCGGCCATGCTGCAAGCGTCGCGTGCCAGCAACGAGCATCGTGCGCGAGGCGGACTCGGTTCGATTGGCCATGCCCTGGCCGCCCCGGTCCGCTGGTGGAAGCGGGATGTCCCTTCGTCAGGCGGCGACGTCGCGGGGATTCCGGCGACGCGTCCCACGACCCTGCGGGAACGTCTTCAAGCGGGGGAGCGCCTGACGCCCGAGGAAATCCGCCAGTACATGAAACGCCAGTGAACGTAGGTCGCAGTGCCTCGGCCAGGGCACGCGAAGCCAAACGAGGGGGCCTCCTCCGCCCTGCGGCTACTCGGGAGGTCCGTCGGAGACAGACTTCTCCAAGTTCTTGCGGATTGCCTTTTCGACCTTATCCTTGAAGAGCATCGCGGCAAACGGCAGATCCACACTGACGGTGATCGCCTTTTCGTCCACCACCACGTTTCCCTTGATGGCAAACATCAGACTGGTGAAGGAGAAGTCCGCCTGGCGACCCTGCCATTCGATGTTCAGGTCTTGCCCTTCAAAGTCCTCAACCAGCTTCTCGATGTGGGCCTGAGTCCGGCGCACGATCTCGTCGGGATCATGGTGGTGGGGGACGGTTACCGAAACCGTGGGCATGGGTCGCGACTCCGATGGGGTTAGGTGGCTGGCCATTGCCCACGGCCGGAATGGATGTTCCAGCACTGCTGGCATCGTACCGTACCTGCTTCGGGGCGTCGATACAAATTCGCGCGAGGGGCCAAGCGGAGAGGGACAAACTGCCGAATTCCCTAAAAGGGGGCAAATCGTGCCACCATGTCGGTGGGGCCGCCGCGGTGGCCCGTCGGAACCCGTTTCCCCGTGATTCTCGGAGAGGGGCCTGGTTATGACAGGGACGAGTCGGTCCGCTGCATCGGAATGGTTGGCAAGCTCGATGGACGATCCCGGCACGCTGGAACAGGTCACCCAACAACTCCGAAACCGTCGTGCCGTGCTCCGGTTGCTGGAAGCGGATCTCGGTCGTGCTCGGACAGAACTGGACGGACTGAGAACCGAGACGACGACCGTAATCGAGCAGGGTGAGGCCCTGCTCGTGCGAATCCCCAGGAACATGCCGCGACGACTCCCTGGGTGATCCGCGATCCGGGTGTGGCTGCGACCTCCCTTCGAATCCAGGCGCCTTCTTTCGCCTGAGCCTTGCTGATAAATTTCTTAGCCGAAGGCCCAAGGCCAAGCGATGCGACATGTCTGCACCCACTGCGCCCTTCGAAGTGTCCCTGCTGTTGAGCGATCCGGCTCAAGGAAGTCGCTGGCTGCAATCGCTGGGTGTGCATGACGGCGACCGAGCGCAGAAGAACCTGGTAAGCCTTTACGACGCGGGCCTGCCGCACGAGCTGTTTGTGACGCTCTGCGGTTACCTCCGCGAAGAACTTCCCCGGCTGAGCGACCCGGATCGCGCGCTGAACAATCTTGACCGATTCATGCAGGCCTCGCGGAGCCCCATTTCGCTGGCTGCACTCTTCGAGCGGGACCGCCGAGCGCTGACCGAATTGCTGCAGATCTTCTCCATCAGCCAGCATCAGAGCGAACTGCTGATCGCCGACCCGTCCACCTTCGATCGACTGCGATTGAATGATGGTGCCACCAGTCTTCGGGAAGAGCTGGTTGACGAACTCTTGAACGAGGTTCGCTGTTTTCACAACGAGAAGTCGGCGAACCGGCTGCTGCAGGCCTTCAAACAGCGGGAGATGGCACGTATCGCCTATGGGGACCTGATCCGTGGGCAGCGACTCGATGTGGTGACGCGTCAGCTGTCCTACCTGGCGGAATCCGTTTGTGAGGCGGCCATCTGGTTGGCTCGAGCGCAGCTCGACCCACGCTTTGGCACCCCCAGAACACCGCAAGGCCAACCCTGCCAGTTTGTGATCCTGGGCCTCGGAAAACTGGGAGGAGTCGAACTCAATTATTCGAGTGACATCGATCTGGTGATGCTGTACGAAGACGAAGGACAATGTGACGGCGATCGCCCCATCACCAATGCCGAGTATTTCCAGCGGCTGGCACGGGCCATCCTGCGGCTGTTGACGGAATCGACCGACTATGGAGTGCTCTATCGCGTCGACCTTCGCTTGCGGCCCGACGGCAAGCAAGGACCGATCGCCATCAGTGAACCATCCGCGCGGCAATACTATGAAACGAAAGGCCGAACCTGGGAGCGCCAGGCCTGGCTGAAAGCCCGACCCGTCGCCGGGGATCGGGAACTGGGACGCCGGTTTCTGGCTTGGCTCGAGCCCTGGATCTATCGCAAGGTGGTCAGCCATGGCGATATTCAGGATATTCGAGCCCTCAAGCGGCAGATCGAGCGGAAGGCCATTCGTGCAGGTACCGAACAGCATGATGTCAAGATTGGGACAGGTGGCATCCGCGATGTGGAATTCGTGATTCAGTTTCTGCAACTTCTGAATGGTGGCGAGATCGAGACCATTCGCACGGGCAATACGCTGGAGGCCATCTCGCGGCTGGAGATGGCTCGTTGCCTGACACGCCAGGAAACCCGCATCCTCGAGGACAACTACCTCTTTCTCCGCAAGGTCGAGCACTTTCTGCAGATCATGTTCGATCGACAGATCCACGAGCTGCCGAGCGATGAGAACGAGCGACGGAAGCTGGCCATCCGCATGGGATTTGTCAGCGAGAAGGAGCGAACCCCCTTGCTGCAGTTTGATCAGGCGCTGACCGATGCCCGCCGCTTGAACCGGAAGATTCTCGACCACCTTCTGCACGATGCACTCTCGGCAGAAGAGCCCGTGCTTCCCGAAGTCGACTTGATCCTGATGGCGGATCCCGCGCCGGAGCTGGTGAACCGGCTCATGGAAAGTTACGGCTTCCACGACCCGGAAAAGGCCTATACGGAATTAATGTCTTTGGCCAGCGAGGAGATCCGCTTTCTGTCGGATGCCCGCTGTCGGCGGTTTCTGGCCGCGATCGCGCAGCCGCTGCTGGCCGCCATCGCTCAAACTCCCGACCCGGACGCGACCCTGTTGCAATTGAGTCAGGTCAGCAGCTCCCTGGGTGGCAAGGGAGTCCTCTGGGAACTCTTCCGCTCCAGTCCTGCTTCCCTGAAGCTCTACGTGCAGCTCTGTGCGGCTGCCCCCTACCTGGCAGGCATTCTGACCTCCAGCCCCGGGATGATTGATGAACTCATGGACTCTCTCGTTCTGGGGCGATTGCCGTCGACGGAACACATCGAGGCGAATCTGGACGAGCTGTGCCGTGGCGCGGAAGACATCGAACCGATCCTGCACGGCTTCAAGAACTCGATGCACCTTCGCGTGGGGGTACGAGACGTCCTCGGAAAAGACGATATCAAGGCCACCACCGCCGCGCTGGCCGATATCGCCGAAGCCTGCCTGCATCAAACGGTGCATCATGAATTTCGCAAGCTCGCATGGAAGTTCGGCACACCGCGCCTTGACCCTGGGGCCATGTTGCCCAGCGAAGAGGAACTCGGACTGGCCCGGCCGGCGGGAACGGCAGAACCACTCAACGGCAACCCAACTACCGATACCCGAGGGATCGGATTGGAACTCGATGAGGACGAGTGCGACTTCGTGATCCTGGGGATGGGCAAGCTGGGAGGGCGCGAACCCAATTATCACAGCGACCTCGACGTGGTCTTTCTCTACCAGACCGACGGCGCAACGTGCCACCGAGGACGAATCCCCAGGGGCCTGACGACTTCCAATCATCATTTTTTTTCCGAGCTGTCCCAACGCGTCATTCGGGCCGTGTCCCGTACGGGGCCCTTTGGCCGTCTGTACGAGATGGACCCACGCTTGCGACCCGCTGGCCGCAGCGGCACGATGGCGGTGTCATTCGAGGAATTCCGCCGATATTTCGCCGACGGACGGGGGCAACTCTGGGAACGTCTGGCGCTCTGCAAGGCACGTCCCGTGTTCGGTTCCCATCTGGCCCGTGAACAGGCAATGATCGAAGTCGGCCGCGTGCTTCGAGAACCACCTTGGGAAGCTCACTTTGCCAGCGAGATCTACCAGATGCGAATGCAATTGGAAGAAACCGCAAGCCGGCAAAACCTGAAACGAGGACCAGGCGGGACCGTGGATGTCGAATTTCTGGTGCAGTTCCTGCAGCTCCGCCATGCCGCGGACACACCACAGGTCCTGACAACAGGAACCTTGGACGCCATCATCGTGCTTCACCAATGCGGCTACCTGCCTCGGGAAGACGCGGACTATTTGGATGAGTCGTATCGCTTCATGCGGAGCGTCGAGGCGCGAATCCGACTGATGAACTATCCTGGCCGCCATGAATTGCCCGACCAGCCTGCCGATCGGGCCAAACTGGCCTACTTGCTGGGATTTGCCGACGGCGATCACGTTGCGGAACGCTGCCGTGACTATATGCGGCGCAATCGTGAGCTGATGCGGCGCTATTTCCAGGTGCCGCTCGACCCGTAGGCATCGCGCTCGATCCCACGAGCCAAGCCTGTCTCGCGTGCGAACAGGGCTGCGTAGCCCCCGAAGAGCACGAACGAAAAGAGCAGGTCGCCCGCCAGCGTGAAACGGAAGAACGGCAACGCCATCACAAGGCAGTCCGCCAGGCCCGTCCAGGTCTTGGGATACCAGTCCGTCACGATCCAGGTCGCCATGTTCGTGGCAAAGAAAAACAGGAGCGACGACGCCAGGACGCAGCTGCACATACCGGCCAGACCGCGCCCGCACAACCCGTCGTGGTCAAGGAGGCCCCGCATGCTGCGGCGGAGGATCGGCGCCAATAAGACCGGCGCGGCAAGCGAAGCGTACACCACGACCCGCAACAGCGGCTGGTAGCCGCCGAGGCCCATGTCCGTCACAGCCATGACGCCCATCGGCACGGCCAGCCGCAACCCGATCGATGGAAACAGAAAGCCGGAAAATAGCGCCAACCCGCAAACCGGCGCGAAGTTGGGAATATCGGCCAGGCCCCAACGCAGCAAGGAGCCCAGCGCAATCAATGCAACTGCCGTGAGATACATGGCGGATGTCCCCCGGAATACCGCGGGCGAACCCATCGGTCGGCCAGAAAGTTCTCGATGCTTGGGCATGTGAATCCAGTCCGTGTGGTGTCAGGTGTGGTGTAGTGTAGTGTGATGTAGTGTGATGTAGTGTGGTCCATCCTTCCGAGTCGACGTCACGAGGTTGCCACCGATTCTAGCGACTTGTCATCGGTGCTCCAAGAGTCCGCTCCCACATCTCAAGTTTCAAATCTCAAGTCTCAAATCCCCGTCCCCCCCCCCTGAAACTTGCACCCGCACATGCCTTGCCGTCGTTCGAGCCATTCGAGAGTGCACGTCTCGCATCGCCCTAGCGGTTTTTTCGCCGGTTGCGTCTGAAAAACGCGACGTGGCACACGCTACACGTGTGTGCGATTCGCACTAATACCGCTCGAGCCGCCACATCACGACGTCGCTGGCCTTCAGCTTCCGCTGTCCAAAGCTCTCCTTGCCCTTCTCTTGATTGACATAAAAAATCCAATTTCGACCTGCGGCCCCCTCATTGCGAACCCCATCGATCTCCTTCAGGAACGCGGTTGCTCCCTGTCCTCGAAAGGAAAAGGACGTGGCGTGGGGGTGAGCTCTGGCCGCTTCCAAGACGCTCAGGACGGTCATCGATTCAATATACGGGATGGCGGTGTACCGCTTTTCGAATCCATCTCCGAAATCGATCGTCAGTGCGACGGTTGCAGCCTTCGCGGGCGCGGCGGAGTCGGGCTGGTTGGAATCGGTCGTGGCGGAATCGGTCTGCGACCAGGCGAGTCCGCAGGTCAACAACAGAACGGCTGCCAGCGTCGGAAATCTCTTCACGAACGGGTCGGTGACGGGCATCGGGGCCCCCTTTCGTTCTGGCGAGCTTGCCGGGCTCGCACGGTAGCGTCGGCGAACCAGTTCCGGGTCAGCGCCCCATCGATTCGCCCATAGCAAACGACTAGCATACACCGAGACTGGAATTGTCAGGAGACCGAAATATGCCAGACGCCCCCACCATAACCGTATCGTATCCCGTCGCCGATGTAGCTGCCTTGACCCTCGATATGCCGGGAAAGGGGGCCAACGTGTTGTCCCAGTCAGTCCTCCAGGAATTGGACAGCCACTTGCAGCAGCTCGAAGGCCGCAGTGATATCCGGGGGCTCATCATTCGGTCGGGCAAGCCGGGCCAATTCATTGCGGGAGCGGACTTGCGCGAGTTTGTGGCATCGCTCGACGTCACACAATCGCAGGCGGCCGAGATGTGCCAGCGGGGTCGCCGCCTGTTCGCCCGTCTGTCGCAGACCCAATTCCCCACGGTGGCCGCCATTGATGGGATATGCGTGGGAGGAGGTGCCGAACTCGTCTCCTGGTGCGATCGGCGCGTCATGTCGGATAGCCCCAAGACTCAGTTCGGATTCCCGGAAGTGAAGCTGGGACTCTTCCCCGGATGGGGTGGGACTGCGCGGGCTCCGCGTATCGCAGGGCTCGGCAACGCCGTCGAGATGATCACCGGCGGAGAATCGATATCCGCCCAACAGGCCTTGGCCATGGGCTGGGCCAGCGACGTGGTTCCCCCCGATCGCCTGATGGAATCGGCCCTGGCCATCATCCGCGAGGAGCAGGCCACTCGGGCCTATGACCGCGACCGCCAGCGATGTCAGGGTCCGGTGGCCATCAGCCCCACCGAACTTGGATTCTTGGGTGCGACCGCGGCGGGATATATCCAGCAGCAGACGGGGGGCCACTACCCTGCCCCGCTCGCCGCCTTGGAGACGATCCTGGCCGGCTCCCAATTGGACTGCGAAGCCGCTTGCCGCCTGGAGGCTGACGGCATGGCCCGCCTCTTCGGATCTCCCGTCAACGCCGCGCTGCTCAACATCTTCTTTCTCACCGACCTGAATAAGAAGGATCGCGGGGTCGATCGCTCGGAACTGCAGCCGCGGGAAATCCGTACGGTGAGCATTCTCGGGGCCGGGATCATGGGAGCGGGCATTGCAGCCGCCAACCTCAAACGGGAGGTCCAGGTCTTGCTGACCGATGCGCGATCGGAGGCCATCCGGCAGGGTGTTCAAGGGGTATTGGACGAGGTCGCCTACGATCGCGAAACGAAACAAAAGGATTTCGATCGTGCGGTTCGAGCAGCCGCGCTCCTCAATACCACGACGGACGATGCGGCCCTGGCCGCTTCCGATCTGGTCATCGAGGCCGTCGTGGAAAATGAGCAGGTCAAGCGAGAAGTGTTGCAACGCCTGGAACAGCGAATGAAACCAGGTCAGCTGCTGGCCACCAATACCTCGACCATCCCCGTCAACTCCCTGGCCCAGGGCCTCGAGCATCCTCAGCGCTTCTGCGGGATTCACTTCTTTAATCCGGTTCGACGGATGAAGTTAGTCGAGGTCATCCGTGGCCAGGCCTCGGATGATCAGACCATCATCACGGCCGTGCACTATGCCAAGCGGCTCGGAAAGATGCCCGTCGTCGTCAAGGATGGTCCCGGCTTCCTGGTCAATCGCCTGCTGCTCCCTTACATGGACGAGGCCCTGAAACTTGTGGAGCAGGGCCTGTCGTTCGAAGATGTCGACAAGGCGGCGCGCCGGTTTGGCATGCCCATGGGGCCAATCGAGCTGTATGACATGGTCGGCCTCGATACGGCCCTGTTTGCGGGGAAGGTCCTGTGCCAGGCGTTTCCCGATCGGTTCACGGCGTCCCCCATCGTGCCTGCCCTGGTTGCCGCCGGGCGGTTGGGGCAGAAGTCTGGACGCGGCTTCTTCTTGCACGTGGGCAAGAAGCGGCCACAGACCGATCCGGAAGTGATGGCCCTGCTGAAGCCGTTCCGCAGCGAGAAGCCAGTCCAGCTCAAGCCAGACCAGATCATCCACCGTCTCTTTTTGCCCATGCTGGTAGAGGCCTCGCGAGTCCTGGAGGAAGGACTCGTGCGCCACCCCCGAGACGTCGATATCGGCATGGTGTTTGGTACCGGGTTTCCCCCCTTTCGCGGAGGGTTGCTCCATTGGGCCGATTCCTTGGGGGCGGCCAAGGTCGTGGAATTCTTGAAACCTTTGGAGCCGCTCGGAAAACGCGTGCATCCGACGGCCCTGCTGCAAGAACTGGCAGCCAAGGGAAGGAAGTTTTACGACGGGTCTCCATCCTGAATTCACTTCGATCTGCGGTGCTATCCGAAGCGAGGAGTCTCACCATCATGTCAACTGCCGTCGTCATCGATGCCGTCCGTACCCCCATCGGCAGGGCCCATCCGGACAAAGGTTGGTTTCGCGACGTCCGCAGTGATGACCTGATGGTGAGTTGCATCCAGGGCTTGTTGGACCGAACTCAAATCGCGCCGGGCGCGATTGAGGACCTGCTGTTGGGATGCACCCAACAGACCATGGAACAGGGATTGAACGTGGCACGCATCGCCGGACTGATGGCAGGCCTGCCGGCGGAATCCGGGGCGGCCACGATCAATCGACTGTGCGGCAGCAGCCTGCAGGCACTGAATCAGGCCGCACACTCCATCGCCGCGAAGGCTGAAGATGTCCAGATCGTGGGGGGACTCGAGCACATGCAGCATCTGCCCATGGATCATGGACTGAATATCAACCCCAAGCTCTTCCACCGAACGTCGAAGGCGGCGCTCATGATGGGGGTCACGGCGGAATTCCTGGCGCAAACTCAGGGACTTTCCCGTGTCGATCAAGATCAGTTTGCCCTGCGGAGCCATCAGCGGGCCAACGCGGCCATGGAGGCGGGACACTTTGACCGAGAGATCGTCCCCGTCCACGGCCGCGACGAAGAGGGGCGTCGCATGCTGGTCCGCCGCGACCAGTGTATTCGGCCCGATACAAGCCTCGAGGCGCTCGAACGTCTGGAACCGGCGTTCCTCCCCAAGGTAGGTACGGTCACTGCGGGAAATAGCTCACCCCTCAATGACGGCGCCGCGGCCCTCTTGATCATGTCCGAACAACGTGCGAAGGAACTCGGCCTGAAGCCCTTGGTGCGTGTGCGGGCAACCGCGGTCGCCGGCGTCGATCCATCGGTCATGGGGACGGGCCCCGTCCCTGCGACGCGCAAGGCCCTTCGGCGGGCTGGCCTGACCTTGGATCAGATCGATCTGATTGAACTCAACGAGGCCTTTGCCGCCCAGGCCTTGGCCTGCATCCGGCAGTTAGAGCTCGATGAAACCAAGGTCAATGTGCAAGGCGGCGCAATCGCCATTGGACATCCCCTGGGAGCCAGCGGCGCGCGAATCGCCACTACCTTGATCCATGCCATGGTCAGCCGCCAGGCCCAGTTTGGGCTGGCAACCATGTGCATTGGTCTGGGACAGGGAATTGCCACCGTGTTCGAACTCGCCTAAATGCGAGCACAAAACCACGCATCGGAATTGCTACCGGTTTTCCATGGCGTTGGGCGAGGGGGCCCTCTGGTTTGCGGGTAGGCCTCGAGCCCCATGTTGCAACGTCTTGCTAGCGTCCAATCGACGTGGCTCCCGGCCAAACTCCCCGCTACGATACCCACCGCAACCTCATCGCGCGGTCGGATGTCCCAGGAGCGATCCCATGTCACGTGGTCCTCGATATTGCCTCATGCTGCTACTCACGCTTTTCAACACGTCACCGGTCTGGCCCCAGAACCCCACCGACAATGCAAATCCCAGCAATGGGAATTCCGGCGGGTTTGTGGATGGTCTGTTGCGAACCATGGTGGATTCACGAATGAACCTGGATGGCCCGGCAGGGACCCGCCCCGCGCCGGTCAATGGCACGAACCTGGCCAGTACCGAGGTTCGCCGGCTCGTCGATTCGTTCACCCTGGAGGCCTCGCATCTGAGCACCGCGCTGCAGGCGGAGATTCGTAACGATTCCAATATCCGACCGCTGCTGAGTGACGTGCTACGCGTCCGTTCCACCTTGGACATCCTGAACCGCCGTATCCAATCGGGCAGTGCCCCAGCGGGACTTACCCGTGAATACCGTGACTTGGATCAGCAGTGGCGCTATGCATCTCAGCAGATCAAGCAGCTCGTCAGCGTCAGCGCGGCCGTTCGGCGACGCGTGGAGGCCATGGACACTATCAATGAATCGCTGGGCCAGACCTTCCAGGTTGGTCCGCAAATGGAGGCGGAGGATGTCGTCAACCTGTTTGCCGCGCTGGCGAGTGACCTGGAAAACCTGACGGAAGATGTCGACTTGGACCTCTACGCGAACCCCAATCGCGACCATTGGACGCGCCAGCTGGTCGATTTGACCAGTCGTGCCAAGCAATTGCGGATGGCGGTCGCCAGCCGCTATGGCTATTCCGACGTGGTGCGGTACTACAAGCAGTTCTATGATGCCTGGATGCCCTTGAAGCGGGAGCTGAGAACGGCAGACAACCGTATCGTGCAACGAAACGTCAACCGCATTACGAAGACGAACGATCGGCTCCACGCACTTCTCTACCTGCCCCCCATCATCGATGGCCAGGACATCCTTTACCTGGCCGAGAACTTGCACCGCAACGTCGAAGTGGTCAGTGACCAGATCAGCTTGCGGCAATTGATCGCGCTTGAAAATGCCAATGACGTGTTGCGGCGTGCAAAGGAGTTCTATGGTCTCAGCGATGAGTTCCGGCGTGTGGTGGCGAAGGAAACCAAGCTCGAAAATATCCGCTGGGACTTCAAGAAGCTGGATACGGCCTGGTTCGACCTGAGGTCGGTGATTACTCCCGTCGATGATACCAAATCGAATCGGACCATCGCCTTACTGGATGCCTCCCTTTCCGAGTTGCGGTTGGGGCTCGGATTGGAAACAGCCTTCGACCGCGATCAGGCCGTGGACCTGGTGTCGCAGCTGGACAATTGGATGGACCTCCTGGCCTACGATGTTCAGCGGATCGTTGGTCGTTCCAACCGCTATGCACCGCAGGTACGGGATGAGGCCCTTGCCGCGGCTGGCAACCTCCGCAGCCTGGCGCGGGAACTGCACCAGAGTGTGGCGATGCAGGCCGATACGGCCAGGTTTCGGAACCAGTTCCGGCAGATGGGCAAGGAGTGGCAACGGTTGCAAGCCACCCTGCCGCAGCTTTCGGCCGCGGACCGGTCGGAACTGGCGCGTTCCTATCAGAACATCCCGCCCGCCATGGCCAAATTGCAGCTCTTGTACGCTTATTGACGAGCGTTGCACACAGAAGGGCGGACCAGGGGTCTGGTCTTGTGTGCGAAGCTCGGGCGTCGACGGAACGGTGGTTGGGGCAAGCCGTTACTCGCCAGCCTGCGTTTCGACTGGTTGTTCCTCACCCGAAGATTCTGGGGAATCTTCGATCGGCGGTCGCTTCGGCCGGGCTCGCTCGCGCCGCTCGGCGGGACGACCCGAAGGTCGACCTTGATCGCGGAATCGGCTTCGCATCATGTCGGCGACGCCGCGAAGCTCTTCCTCGTCAATCGCGCCATCGCCATTGTGATCGGCCTGGTCCAAGAGTCGCTTGGCTCGTTCGGAAAGTTCCTCGGTCGTGAGCTTTCCGTCGCCATCGGCGTCCATACTCAAGAGTCGCTCCATCATCCGGCCCAGGAAGGGGGGCTCACCCGCGCCGTCACCCGGTCGTGCACGTGGGCGATCTTGACCTTCCAGCGGTGGTCTGGGCCGATCTCGTCGCGCGTTCCCCCTGCCGTCCGGGCCAAACCGCTGCCGAGCACCGTCTGGCAGCGGAGGACCACCGTCGCCGGGTCCCCGGGGCGCGAATCGCGGTCGCAGCTCATTCCGAGTCAGTTGCCCGTCGCCGTTCTGGTCCAATTCCATCAGTGACTTGGACGCCTGTTCCAGCTCAGTTGACGACAGGATGCCATCGTGGTCGGTGTCCAGAGCGCCGAAGATCGGATCCGCGACTGGGAATCCCCGGCCACGCGGGGGCCGATCCACGTTTCGCCCTTCGTCCCAATTGCCTTTCTCCCGTGACCCGTCACGTCGATCCGGTTTTCGCTCGGGTGGCTGGGCGACCGCCCAGGGGGCCAACACGATCGAGCACGCAATGATCCAAAGTACCTGCTTTGCCATCATGTCTTCCCTTTACAAGGTAACCGCGGTTCCGCCGCCGAACGCCTCTCTTACCCCGGTGTGACCACGAGTCCCGGCGATCGACCGGGCCTCGATAGTCTGCTATCGCAGATTGCCGAACTGAAGTTCACGGAGTATGCCGCGAACCATTGCCCGTGATCCGACAGCCGTATGCAACACAAGCCGCAGCCGATCATCGTGCCACCGGTCTTCATAAACCCCGGCCGCCGATGTTAGTTTCGACAAGCTGCCGGGTTTCCCGAAACCGACCTGCCGGACTGCATCGTGGCCCGTTCGAGAAACGACAAGACCGGTTTTTTGGGTTCTGAGGTAATTGACGAGCCGTGCTGCGCCCGATCACATAGATCAGGGAGCGTCCTTTTCCAGACTGCCTGCGGTGATGGCACGGCCAAGGCATGCACGAGCTCCGCGGGCCCGACCCGCGTGCGATGATCAGGGTTCCAGGATGTTCGCCGAGAAACAACCCACTGCATCGAACAGCCGGCTGGCAAAGACGTGTCGGCCATTCGTGGATGACTTGCTGCAACCCGCCCCAGTCCGTTATTGGCTCGACTTTGGCCTCACGCTCCTGGTTGCCTATACGGCCGCGCCCCTCTACATGCTTAGCCCGCTAGACTCCTGGTTGCGGTGGGTGTCGTTCGTCGTGGCCATTTTCTTGATCTATCGACTCTCGATGTTTATCCACGAGATTGTGCATCTTCGTCCCAACCAGCTGCCAGGGTTTGCGCGGACCTGGAATCTGCTCGCGGGAATCCCCCTGCTGATGCCTTCCTTTCTGTATGAAAGCCATCTGACGCACCACAGTGCCCATCACTATGGGACCGAACGCGACGGTGAGTACCTTCCGCTGGGGCGAAGGACCGTCCGCTACTTGCTGCTGTTCCTGCTGCAGATCGTGATTCAGCCGCTCTATGTGTTCTTCCGGTTTCTCGTGGGGACACCGATTTCTTTTGTGCATCCGAGACTGCGAACGTGGGTATTGGAACGGGCCTCGTCACTGGTGATCAATTTCCGCTATCGACGGCCTCTGCCGGACCGCGGTTGGGGGAAGTGGGACCTGTTTCTCGAGATTGCCTGCTGCTTGCGGGCCTGGGCCCTGGTCCTGGCCGTGGCCGTGGGGCCCGTTCCCTGGACTCGCTTGCCTGCCTTGTACCTGCTTGCCTGCTGCGCGCTGGGGCTGAACCACTTGCGGACAATGGCCGCGCATCGCTATCGGCATGTCGGCGAAGCCATCAGCCATGACGATCAGTTTCTCGATTCCACCAACATCACAGGGGGCCTGCTCACCGAACTGCTTTGCCCCTTGGGTCTGCGCTACCATGCCTTGCATCATTTATTGCCCACGATTCCCTACCATGCCTTGGATGAGTCGCATCGCCGGCTGACGCAGGGGCTCCCCCCCGATTCGCCTTATCACGAAGTCACCTATCCCACGTACCGTGCCGTGATCGGGGAGCTGTGGCGCCACGCCGTGGACGAGTCACGCAGCCGCCGGACTGCGGGAATTGCCGCCGCATCGATGCCAGGAACCCTGGTGAAGCGTTCCTAGTATTGTAGCGTAGGCAAGAGACACGCAGTGAGTTACGCTTCGCTGCGGTAGGTAGACATTCGCTGCTGAATGCATTTGGCAGTGGGTGACGGCTTGTAGATCGACCGTTCCTTGGTGCCCTCAGACCGTGTGT
>WPCK01311458.1_pt1 | contig 47810 bp, 44 predicted proteins | sample 5399851 | NCBI WGS metagenome assembly WPCK01 (sample SAMN12869471, study PRJNA574797) | sludge metagenome | isolation source: wastewater treatment of pH11 | place: China:Beijing | collected 2019-05-20
GGTGGCGCTCGGCGGACCGGTCGAGGCGCGCGAGCGCCATGTCGCGCGCGGCAAGCTGCTGCCGCGCCAGCGGCTGGCGCAGCTTCTCGATCCCGGTTCGCCCTTCCTCGAAATCGGGCAGTTCGCGGCCTTCGGCCTCTATTCGGGCGACATCGCCTCGGCCGGCCTCGTCTGCGGCGTCGGCCGGGTCGAGGGGCGCGAGGTCATGGTGGTCGTCAACGACGCCACGGTGAAGGGCGGCACCTACTATCCGCTGACCGTCAAGAAGCATCTGCGCGCGCAGGAGATCGCGCTCGAAAACCGCCTGCCCTGCATCTACCTGGTCGATTCGGGTGGCGCGAACCTGCCGAACCAGGACGAGGTGTTTCCGGACCGCGACCATTTCGGCCGCATCTTCTTCAACCAGGCCAACATGAGTGCGGCGGGCATTCCGCAGATCGCCTGCGTGATGGGAAGCTGCACGGCGGGTGGCGCCTATGTGCCGGCGATGAGCGACGAAAGCGTCATCGTCAGGGGCCAGGGCACCATCTTCCTCGGCGGGCCGCCGCTGGTGAAGGCGGCGACCGGCGAGGAGGTGTCGGCGGAGGATCTCGGCGGCGCCGAAGTGCACACGCGCGAGAGCGGTGTCGCCGACCACTATGCGCAGGATGATGCGCACGCACTCGCCATCGTCCGCCGTATCGTCAGAAACCTCAATCGGAACAAGGCGATCGGCCTGGAGCTGCGCAAGCCGATTCCGCCGGTTCACGCGCCGGATGAACTCCATGGCGTCATTCCGGCCGACCCGCGCACCCCCTACGACGTGCGCGAGGTCATCGCCCGCATCGTCGACGGCTCGGAGCTCGACGAGTTCAAGCGCAACTACGGTACCACGCTGGTCACCGGCTTCGCCCATGTCCACGGCATGCCCGTCGGGATTCTTGCCAACAATGGCGTGCTGTTTTCCGAAAGCGCACTCAAGGGCGCGCACTTCATCGAGCTGTGCGCGCAGCGCAGGATCCCGCTCCTGTTCCTGCAGAACATCACCGGCTTCATGGTCGGGCGGAAATACGAGGCCGGCGGCATCGCCAAGGATGGCGCCAAGCTGGTCACGGCGGTTGCCACCGCGCGGGTGCCGAAGGTCACCGTCATCATCGGCGGCTCGTTCGGCGCCGGCAATTACGGCATGTGCGGCCGGGCCTATTCGCCACGCTTCCTGTGGATGTGGCCGAACGCGCGCATCTCGGTGATGGGTGGCGAACAGGCGGCCACCGTGCTCAGCCTGGTCAAGCGCGAGGGCATCGAGCGCAAGGGCGGCACCTGGCCGGCCGAGGAGGAAGCCGCGTTCCGCGCGCCGATCCTTGAGAAGTACGAGCGCGAGGGCCAGCCGCTCTATTCCTCGGCGCGGCTCTGGGACGACGGCATCATCGATCCGGCACGGACTCGCGATGTGGTGGCGCTGAGCCTTTCCGCCGCGCTCAACGCACCGATCGAGGAGACGAGGTTTGGTGTGTTCAGGATGTAGAGCCGTAAATGCCGGTCATCGCCCTGTTTTGTCCACGTCCCCCTGCGCCTCACCTATCCTGCTACCCGCTCCCCGCAGACGGGACCCGGATCATGAGCCGGTGGCACGGGGCGGGGGCCGGTGCGCGATCGGTGGCGTTGGCACGCCATTGGGCGATGAGCCCCCAGGTCGCGGCCCGACCGGCGGTCCGGTTGCCTCCGCGCAACCCGACGCCAGTACCGGAGGGCAAGACCACCGGGCACGGGTCGTGGCGCGAGCCGCACTCGATTTCACAGGGTTCGGGCCACGACCCTGCCTCCCGAATTCCAACAGCCAGACGGGAAACCGGGCGTGGCGCCGAAACCGCATGACGATGCCGCCGTTCCCGCCCTTTCCCGTATTCCAACGGAGCGCTAGACAGGTTTCATGATCCGCACCCTGCTCATCGCCAATCGCGGCGAGATCGCCTGCCGCATCATCCGCACCGCCCGCCGGATGGGCATCCGCACCGTGGCGGTCCATTCCGACGCGGACGCCGCCGCCCTGCACGTGGAAATGGCCGACACGGCCGTCCGCATTGGTCCCGCTCCGGTTGGCGAGAGCTACCTGAAGGCCGAGGCGATCATCGCGGCGGCGAAGGCATCGGGCGCCGACGCCATCCACCCCGGCTACGGATTCCTGTCGGAGAATCCGGGCTTCGCCGAAGCGGTGATCGCCGCCGGGCTCGTCTGGGTCGGGCCGCCGCCGGCGGCGATCCGCGCCATGGGTCTGAAGGACGCTGCCAAGCGGCTGATGGAGAAGGCCGGTGTGCCGGTGGTGCCCGGCTATCATGGCGAGGCACAGGATCTCGTGCTTCTTGCCGGCAAGGCGCACGAAATCGGATATCCGGTCCTGATCAAGGCGGCCGCCGGCGGCGGCGGCAAGGGCATGCGCAAGGTCGACAGCCCGGACGATTTCGCCGAAGCCCTGCGCTCGGCCCGGCGCGAGGCGAAAAGCGCCTTCGGCGATGATCGGGTGCTGGTGGAAAAGTACATCCCTTCGCCACGCCACATCGAGGTGCAGGTGTTCGGCGACAGCCATGGCGGCGCCGTGCACCTTTTCGAGCGCGACTGCTCGGCGCAGCGCCGGCATCAGAAGGTGATCGAGGAAGCACCCGCCCCCGGCATGACTGACGCAGTGCGCGACGCCATGACCGGCGCGGCGGTCCGCGCGGCGAAAGCCATCGGCTATCGCGGTGCCGGCACCATCGAGTTCATCGCCGACGGGTCCGGCCCGCTTCGGCCCGACGGCTTCTGGTTCATGGAAATGAACACGCGGCTGCAGGTGGAGCACCCGGTCACCGAAATGGTCACCGGTGTCGATCTGGTCGAATGGCAGTTGCGCGAAGCGGCCGGCGAGCCGATCCCGCTGAAGCAGGAGCAGGTATGCCTGTCGGGACACGCCTTCGAAGCGCGGCTTTACGCGGAGGATGCCGAAAAAGGGTTCCTGCCGGCGACGGGCGCGCTGCACCACCTCGCCTTTCCCGAAGACGCGCACCTGCGCATCGAAACCGGGGTTCGGGCCGGCGATGCCGTCACCCCGTTCTATGACCCGATGATTGCCAAGATCGTGGCACACGGGCCCGATCGCGCCACCGCGCTCGGCCGTCTCGCCGAGGCGATCGAGGCGACCGAAGTTGCCGGTTGCACCGTGAATGCCGGCTTCCTGGCTTCGCTGGCCCGCGACGACGACTTCGCCGCCGGTCGCGTCGACACCGGGCTCATCGGCCGCAAGCAGGCGGCGCTGACGGCCATCCCCGAACCGAAGGAGGCGCAGATCGCTTCCGCCGCGCTCGCTGCTTCCGGTCTCCATGCCGGCGGTGGCGACGATCCGTGGGATGCATTGGTCGGCTATGCCCATTTCGGCACGACGGCGCGCCAGGTGGAATTGCGGCGCGGCGGGGAAAAGATCGCGGCGTCGGTGCGGTTGGCGGGCGAAGGAAAAGCGGAAGTGGAGTTCGCAGGAACGGCCTTCACCCTCCCCCTTGCGGGGAGGGTCGATGCGAAGCATCGGGGTGGGGGTGCGCAATCAGATACCCCCACCCGCGCCTTCGGCGCGACCTCCCCACATGGGGGAGGTGAAGACGTGGTCCCCACGCCCGGCTTCGTCACCGTGTTCACGCGTGGCCATGCCCTGGCGTTCGCAGTCGTCGATCCGCTTGCCCGCGAGGAGGACGCCGGCGCGACGGCGAACCGGCTCACCGCGCCGATGCCGGGCCTGGTGAAGCTCGTGCGCGCGGCGGCCGGCGAAGCGGTGAAGAAAGGCCAGCCGCTTCTGGTGCTCGAAGCGATGAAGATGGAGCACACCATCGCCGCGCCGCACGATGGCACCATCGCCGAGATTGCCGCCGAGGGCGCCCAGGTGCGCGATGGCGCCGTGCTGGTGCGGTTCGAGGATGCGGCGTGATCGAAGCCGGCCGCTCACGCCATTCGCTGGCCGAGGACGGGCTGGCTCTGGTCACCGGCACGGCGTTCGTGGCGCTCGGCCTGTCGATCTACATGCATGCCCGGCTGATGACCGGTTCCTCGGCGGGACTGGCGCTGCTGGCCCACTATGCCACCGGCTATCCGTTCGGGGCGGTATTCTTTGCCATCAACCTGCCGTTCTATGCGCTGGCGGTGCTGCGCATGGGATGGCCGTTCACCGTGCGCACCTTCATCGCGGTCGCGCTCATTTCGGTGTTTTCCCGCCTGACGCCGCAGTGGATTGCGTTCGCGTCGATCGATCCGCTCTACGCCGCGCTTGCCGGCGGCGGCCTGCAGGGCATCGGGCTGCTGATCCTGTTTCGCCACCGCACCGGCCTTGGCGGGTTCAACATCCTCGCCTTGTGGCTGCAGGAACGGTTCGCCATCCGCGCCGGCTGGTTCCAGCTTGGCGTCGACCTTCTGGTGCTGGCACTGGCGATCCCGGTCATCGGCTGGACGGCGGCGTTGCTGTCGGTCGCCGGCGCGCTGGCGCTCAACATCATCCTTGGCATCAACCACCGGCCGGGGCGGTATGTCGGGGTGTCATGAACAAAAGGCCGCGCCGGATCTTGCGCCCGGTCGCGGCCTTGAAGTTGCGGTCCAGCCCGTCCCCCTTGAAGGTCCCCACCTCCGGAAATCGGGTTCGACCGGTGCGCGGCGGATGCCTCCTTGCTCCGTCGCGTCTGGTCCCGCGCCTGCCGCCGTCAGTCCCCACGGCCCCTGGCTGGCGCGTCATGCATTCAGTGCACGGTCATCCACTGGCGCGCTTCGCGCAGTGCCCGGGCGATCTCGGCCTTTTCCATGGTCCGGGCCAGCTCGGCACGCAGTTCCGCGGCGCGGAACGATCCCTTGATGGCGGCGATGTTGAACCATTTGTGCGCGGCGACCAGGTCGACGTCGCAGTCGCGTCCCGTGGCGTACATCATGCCGAGTTCGAACAGGATGTCGGCTTCCGCCGCTCCGCCCATCGCGCCGACCTGGCCTTCAAGCATCTCGAAACGTGCCATCTTCAATCCCCTTCTGTCCTGCCGCGCCCGCCCTGCTTGTTGTTGTCGGCCGGTCCGCGTTGTTGAGGCGAGATTGAGGCGGCGCGGCTTGCAGCGGCGTTAAACGGCACGATTAACGCCGCGAAAATGAAACAAAAACAAAGGGTAAAGGTGACTCTCCGTTAAGTGTCCAACCGCCTGATTCAAAACGGAAAACGCCGGATTTTTACGCCTTGGAAACCGGCCCGCGGTCAAGGAAGCCTTCACCATCCCTCGCAGTCGGCAACAAGCGATGCGGCGGAAACCGGGCGGACGCGGCGTCATGTGCATCCCCCTTCCGTTTTTCCCGCGACTGGACTAGCGTCTGGCTCGCAAGGGACTTTGGCGCCGCGAGGCATGTCGCCATCCGGCGGTTTTCGGGAGGACTACGCATGATGAAGAAACTCGCCCTGGCAGCCGCCACCGCGCTGCTGTTTTCGGCGCCGGCGCTCGCCGATCCGATCGAGGGCAACTACGTGACCCCGGCGGGAACGAAGATGTCGATTACCGCGTGCGGCGGTGCGTTCTGCGTCACGGCGAAGAGCGGCGCGCATTCCGGCAAGTCGATCGGCAGCTTCACCGCGCAGGGCGGCGGCTACACCGGATCGCTCACCGACCATGACAAGGGCAAGACCTACAAGGGCAAGGGCAAGCTTTCCGGCAGCTCGCTGGTCATGAAGGGCTGCGTCGCGGCCGGCCTGCTTTGCCGCAGCGAAACCTGGAAGCGCCAGTAACCCGATCGCACACCACCCGGATCAAGGCCCGGCTGTTGCGCCGGGCCTTTTTCGTTTCTTCACCGCGCCTTCTGGCCAAACAGCACCTTCTGCGCATCCTTGTCGTCGGCAAGGTTGCGGCGCTTCTCCTCGCCGATCGCGCAACCACGGATAACGGCCGGACGCGCCATGACCGTCTCGAACCAGCGTTTTAGGTGCGGGAAATCGTCCAGGTCCTGCCCCTGGTTCTTCCACGGCCGGACCCAGCCGATGCTGGCCATGTCGGCGATGGAGTATTCGCCGGCGAGGAAGGCACGGTCGGAAAGGCGCCGGTTCATCACGCCATAGAGGCGATTGACCTCGTTGGTGTAGCGGTCGATGGCGTATGGCACCTTTTCCGGCGCGTACTGGCGGAAATGGTGCGCCTGCCCGCACATCGGCCCGAGCCCGCCCATCTGCCAGAACAGCCACTGGTCGACCTCGACGCGGCCGCGTTCATCGGCGGGATAGAAGCGGCCGGTCTTGCGGCCGAGATATTGGAGGATCGCGCCGGATTCAAAGATCGAGATCGGCGTGCCGTCCGGACCGTCTGGATCGACGATCGCCGGCATGCGGTTGTTCGGGGCGATCGCCAGGAACTCGGGCGCGAACTGCTCGCCCTTGCCGATGTTGATGTAGCGCACCTCGTAGGGCACGCCGAGTTCCTCCAGCATGATGGTGATCTTCCAGCCGTTCGGCGTCGGCCAGTAGTAGAGCTCGATCGGTTTGGCGGTCATGGCTGCTCCCTCTCTTCGTCCGCCAGCAAAGCATGACGCGGGCCGCTGACCAAGCGGGATGCGATCACGAGACGGCGAGGCGTTCATGATCCTGAATGGTCGCTGAACGGTGACATCAGGCGCGGTTCAGTGGCCGGAGCCCAGCATCGGGCCATGTTCGGGGATGATGCCATGCTCAACCGCCGCTTCACGCTGATCGCGCTCGCATTGACGGTATTCGGTGCCTTTCTCGCCACGCAGGCGGCCAAGACCGCGCCGGTGGCACGGCCGGCCTACAATTGCGGCGGCGATGTCTGCGTCCGCAACCGCTGACGCCGGGGCGCAGACATTTTCAATGCGTTGCCCCCTGCATTTCGGCGCGAAACGCGGCTATAGAGCGCCATGGACAACACGATCAGACAAAACGGACCCGTCGAAGTCGCCCGGCCCGAGCCGTATGGCCGGCACGAATTCATCGATGCCAGAAGCGCGGTCTCTGCGCTGAGGGCGCTGTACGAGCGCAATGCCGGATTCCTCAGGGCGGCCTTCGACCGGATTGCCCGCGGCGAGGATGACGGGCGCCGCTACAGGGCGAACTACCCGCAGATCACGCTGGTCACCACCACGCATGCACAGGTCGATTCGCGCCTGTCCTATGGTCATGTCGCCGGGCCCGGCCGCTATTCGACCACCATCACCCGGCCGGACCTGTTCGAGGACTATCTGGTCGAGCAATTGTCGCTGCTGATCCGCACGCACGGCGTTCCGGTGACCGTGACGGAATCGGAAACGCCGATGCCGCTGCATTTCGCCTTTCGCGAGGGGGCAAATGTCGAAAGTTCTGCCGAGGACCGGATCCGTCGTCCGCTGCGCGACATTTTCGACGTGCCGGATCTCGCCCATCTCGATGACCAGATCGCCAACGGCACCTACGAGCCGGCGCCCGGCCAGCCACAGCCGCTCGCACCGTTCACCGCGCCGCGCATCGATTATTCGCTGCACCGGCTGTCGCACTACACCGCGACCAGCCCGACCCGGTTCCAGAACTTCGTGCTGTTCACCAACTACCAGTTCTACATCGACGAGTTCTGCGCCCATGCCCGCAAGCTGATGGCGGAAGGCGGCGGCGGTTACACCGGCTTCGTGGAACCTGGAAACGTCGTCACGTTGCCGGGTGGCGAGCCGGAAGGCACGCCGCCGGCGCGCCTGCCACAGATGCCGGCCTACCATCTGGTGAAACCGGGACATGGCGGCATCACCATGGTCAACATCGGCGTCGGTCCGTCGAACGCCAAGACCATCACCGACCATGTCGCGGTGCTGCGACCGCATGCCTGGCTGATGCTCGGGCATTGCGCCGGATTGCGCAACAGCCAGGCGCTCGGAGACTATGTGCTGGCGCACGCCTATGTGCGCGAGGACCATGTGCTCGACGAGGACCTGCCGGTGTGGATCCCGATCCCGGCGCTGGCCGAGGTGCAGGTGGCCATGCAGGATGCGGTGGCCGAAGTCACCGGACTGACCGGCTACGAGCTCAAGAGCATCATGCGCACCGGCACGGTTGCCACCATCGACAACCGCAATTGGGAACTGCGCGACCAGAAAGGCCCAGTGCAACGCCTGTCGCAATCGCGCGCCATCGCGCTCGACATGGAATCGGCGACCATCGCGGCCAATGGTTTCCGCTTTCGCGTACCCTACGGCACGCTGCTGTGCGTCTCCGACAAGCCGCTGCATGGCGAACTGAAGCTGCCGGGCATGGCGACGGACTTCTACAAGCGGCAGGTGTCGCAGCACCTGACCATCGGCATCAGGGCGCTGGAGAAGCTGGCGGCGATGCCGGCTGGCCGGTTGCATTCCCGCAAGCTCAGGAGCTTTTCCGAAACGGCGTTCCAGTAGGCGCTCAGCGCTGCGTCCAGCCGGCCTTGACGTCGGCGCGCAGCGCCGCAGCGCCGGCGGTTTCCCAGCCGTTCCGGCCGGCGCGCATGTAAAGCACCAGCTTGAGGCCGGCCGTGCCATTGGTGGCGGCCACCGCCACATCCGACGGAACGATGGTGACGCGGTCATACATGCGCCGCCGGGGCAGACCGCCACCGATCGCAATGTCGGTCAATTCCGAGCAGAACAGCTTGCGGCTGTCCTCGGCGTTCATGTGGAAATCGTACCTGGTCCCAAGGCGGCCGAAATAGGTCAGCGCCATGGTGCGAGGACCGGGGTTCCGGCGGGTCGGCCGGACGATGGCGACTGCATCGGTTGCCAGCACGTAGGCGGCATCCGACAGGCGCACACCCATATGGTCAGCTTCGATGAAGCGTTTGCCCGCCCGGATGGCTTTCCAGTGCGGCTTGACCGAGGGATGGTCCCAGACGCCGAGGGCCTTCAGTTCGCGTTCGGTACCGAGATAGGTCGCGGTGTGGATGAACCAGCCGGGAATCAGCCGCGAGGTCAGGCGCTGGCGCGAGCGCAACACCAGCACATCCATCGGCTTCAGCGTGCGCACCACCTTCGAGAAGGCAGCGGGATGGCGCGGCAGGTAGCCTTCGCGCCAGGTGATCTCGGAGACCAGCACGCCAAGCGGCGCGGCAAGCGGGTCCAGCGCGGCGATGAGGCCCTTCGGCCAGACTTCCGCCGGACCGTCGGATGACCGCTTCTGGCCGGCAAACGCCGGTGGGAGCGCGATGATCAACATCGCCAGGATCGCCAGAACACGGCGCAGGGCAGCCTCCATCGGATGACGCCCTGCCCGATTGCCCGCCGGAATCCGTCTTGTCAACGCGAACGGCGCCGCAAACCGATCACATGTTCGCGTAGAGCGGGCCCTCGCCACCTTGAGGCGTCGTCCAGTCGATGTTCTGGTTCGGGTCCTTGATGTCGCAGGTCTTGCAGTGCACGCAGTTCTGCGCGTTGATCACCAGGCTGGCTTCCGCCCCCTCACCGACCCATTCATAGACGCCGGCCGGGCAATAGCGCGCCGAAGGGCCGGCGAAAACGCCGAGTTCGGAGGCCTTCTGCAACGCCGGATCGAGCACCCTGAGATGAACCGGCTGGTTTTCCTCGTGATTGGTCGAGGACAGGAACACCGAGGACAGCCTGTCGAAGGTCACGATTCCATCCGGCTTCGGATAGTCGATCGGCCGGAACCTGTCGGCACGGCCGAGCGACGCCGCGTCAGTCTTGCCATGCTTCATCGTGCCGAAGGGCGAAACGCCGAACAGCGTGTTCATCCACATGTCGATGCCGCCGAGCGCGATGCCGCCAAGCGTGCCGAACCGCGACCACAGCGGCTTGACGTTGCGTACCCGCTTCAGGTCGCGGCCGACCGGCGAGGCGCGCCAACCGTCCTCGTAGGCGGTCAATTCGTCCTGTGCCCGGCCGCCGGCAATGGCCGCCGCCACGGCCTCGGCCGCGGCCATGCCGGAATGGACGGCATTGTGGGTGCCCTTGATGCGCGGGACATTGACGAGGCCGGCGGCGCAGCCGATCAGCGCGCCGCCCGGGAACACGAGCCTTGGCACCGACTGCCAGCCGCCCTCGGTGATCGCCCGGGCGCCATAGGCCAGCCGCTTGCCGCCTTCGAACACATCGCGGATCGCCGGATGGGTCTTGAAGCGCTGGAATTCCTCGAACGGCGACAGATACGGATTGGCGTAATTGAGGTGGACGACAAAGCCGACGGCAACCAGATCGTCTTCCAGGTGATAAAGGAACGATCCGCCGCCGGTCTTCATGTCGAGCGGCCAGCCGAAGGAATGCTGAACCCGGCCGCGGCGATGCTTCTCAGGCTTGACCTGCCAGAGTTCCTTGATGCCGATGCCGAATTTCGCCGGCGAACGGTCCTTCGACAACGCATAGCGCTCGATGAGCTTCTTCGACAGCGACCCGCGCGCGCCTTCGCCGAACAGCACATACTTGCCGCGAAGCTCCATGCCGGGCTGGTATCCCGGTCCGCGCGAGCCATCCTTCTCGATGCCCATGTCGCCGGTCGCAACACCGACGACGCGGCCATCATCGTCATACAGTACCTCGGCAGCGGCGAATCCCGGATAGATCTCGACTCCGAGCCCCTCGGCCTTAGCGGCGAGCCAGCGCGCCACTTCGCCCAGCGAGACGATGTAGTTGCCGTGATTGTTCATCAGCGGCGGCATGACGAAATTGGGCAACGTGACCGACCCTGCGGGGCCGAGAAACAGGAAATGGTCCTCGATGACCGGGGTGCGGAACGGATGATCAGGCTCGTCGCGCCAGCCCGGGAGCAACGCATCGAAACCGGACGGGTCGACCACGGCGCCGGACAGGATGTGGGCGCCGACCTCGGACCCCTTCTCGAGCACGACGACGGACAGATCGGCGTTGATTTCCTTGAGGCGGATGGCGGCAGAAAGGCCGGCGGGACCCGCACCGACGATCACCACGTCGAATTCCATGCTTTCGCGTTCGCTCATCTCGTCCTCCGATGCGCAGGCCGTCGATTCGTTGTTCCTTACCCGCACGGGGGCTTTTGCGAAACCGTCGCGTCGACATCGCCTGACAAAATCACGCCAACGGATATTTTCCTTTTACGTAAGCGTCAATGCGGCACGGCGTAGCGGATGCTTCGAAACGTCAACCGCGGCGTGACGCCTTCAAACCCGGCTACTGATCGTATAGTCCATGATGATGAACCACCCTGCCGACATCGCCGGACTGTTGCGCTTCTATGCCGAAGCCGGCGTGGACACGGCAATCCTCGACACGCCGGTCAACCTCTTGTCGCCGCGCGCCAATATCGAACCGGCGCCGGTGCGCCAGGCCGTGCCTGCTCCCCCGGCAACGCCGGTCGCCATTCCGGACGACCAGCAGATCGGCCGGGCGCGCGAGGCGGCGCGAAACGCTGCTACGCTCGACGAACTGCGGTCCGCGCTCGACGCCTTCGACGGCTGCAATCTGAAATTCACCGCCCGCCGGCTGGTGTTCGGCGACGGCAATCCGACCGCAGCACTCATGCTCGTCGGCGAGGCCCCGGGCGGTGATGAAGATCGCGAGGGCCTGCCGTTCGTGGGCCGTTCGGGCAAGCTGCTTGACCGGATGCTCGCCGCCATCGGCATTGACCGCACGTCCTGCTACATCGCCAATACGGTGCCGTGGCGTCCGCCGGGCAATCGCACGCCGACACCACTTGAGACCGAAATCTGCCGTCCATTCCTGGAGCGCCAGATTGAACTGGTGGGCCCGAGGGTGCTGGTGGCGCTCGGTGCACCGGCCACAAAGACACTGACCGGCGCCACGGAGGGGATCATGCGGCTGCGTGGCGGCTGGCGGAGCTGCGCCATCCGGTCGGGTGCTTCGATCCCGGTGATGCCGACGCTGCACCCGGCTTACCTCCTGCGCTCGCCGGCGCACAAGAAGCTGGCGTGGCGCGACCTTCTGGAGGTGAAGGCAAAGCTGAACGGCTGAACCGGCCTGCCCGGATCTAAAGTTCGGCCGTTTCCCCAGGTTCCCGCCGCAAGCCCAGCCGGCGCTCGCGCCAGATGATGGCAAGGCCGGCGGCAACCACCACCAGCCCGCCTGCAAGCATCTGCCACGAAGGCGCATCAGCGAAGACCAGCCAGCCGATCAGAAGCGAGATGAGGAATGACGTGTATTCGAACGGCGCGATGGTCGAGACGTCGGCGAACCGGTAGCAGGACGTCATCAGAACCTGGCCGAGCCCGCCAAGAAACCCGCCGGCCACGAGCAACGCGAAAGCCCGCGGCGTCGGTATTTCCCAACCGAACGGGATGGTCAGCAGCGCAAGCACCGAAGAGGTGATTGAGAACCACAGGACGATGGTGTTGGTGGCTTCTCGCGCCACGAGGCGGCGAACCTGGATCATGGCGCCTGCGGAAAACGCCGCCGATCCGATGATGGCGAGCGCGCCGAAGGCCAGTTCACGCGTGGCGAGATCAGGAGCGCCGAGAACCGTCAGTCGAGGCCACGAGGCCATGACCACGCCCGCCAGGCCGAACACCACCGCACTCCACCGGTAGGCGCGAACCCTTTCTTTCAACAGCGCCCATCCGAGGATGACGGTGAACAGCGGCATGGCGTAGCCGATCACCACGGCTTCCGGCAACGGCAATTTCGTCAGCCCGTAGAAACCCAGTCCCATCGACGTGACGCCGATGACCCCGCGCCAGATCTGCCCGACAGGATCAGAGGAGCGGAACGCGGCAAGGCCCTCGCCGGTGAGCAGGACATAGGCCGTCACCGGAAGGATGGCGAAAAACGAGCGGAAAAACACGATCTCGCCCGGCGGCAACGGGCCTGCGAGCTTGATCAGTGTGAACATCGTGAGGAACGCGCACACCGCCGCGACCTTCAGCGTGATGCCGCGCAGCGGTCGGTTCTCCGTCATCGTTCGCCGTTCGGCCAAGATCCACCCGAAATGTCAGGCCCGAAGGGCGCGCCAGAGCTTCTCCGGGGTCGCCGGCATGTCGATATCGGCGCGCCCGGTCGCGCGGAACAGTGCGTCGGCGATTGCGTTCATCACGGCTGGCGCCGCGCCGATCGTCCCGGCCTCGCCGGCGCCCTTGATGCCGAAGGCATTGGTGGTCGAGGGCACGTTGCGGGTCGAGAACGCAATCGGCGGGAAGAGATCGGCGCGCGGCATGGCGTAGTCCATGAAGGTCGCGCTCAGCATCTGTCCTTCGCCGTCATAGACCGTGTTTTCAGTCAGCGCCTGGCCGACCCCCTGCGCCACGCCGCCATGCACCTGCCCGGCCAGCATGGCCGGGTTTACGGTCGCGCCGAAATCGTCGACGATGGTGTAACGCACCAGTTCGAGGATACCGGTTTCAGGGTCGATCTCGACTTCCACGACATGCGTGCCGTTGGGATAGGTCGCTTCGTCCTGGACAAACACGCCATCGCCAGTGCGATCGTCCGGCGTTGGCGCCGCGGCGGCAATGGCTGCGAAGCCGAGCCTTCGGTCGGTGCCCACGACCACAGCGGCGCCGTCCACAAGCTCGATGTCGTCGATCCCGGCCTCCAGCTCGTCGGCGGCGATGCGGCGCATCTTCAGCGCCAGCGCCTCGCCGGCCCGGGACGCCGATACCGCGCCGAGCGGAATCGAGCGCGAACCGCCGGTGCCGCCACCCTTTGCCAGCGCATCGGTATCGCCCTGACGCAGGCGGACCAGCGCCGGATCGCAATTGAGCTTCTCGGCGACGAACTGGGCGTACGCGGTGCGGTGGCCCTGTCCATTGGTCTGCGTGCCGATGTCGAGGGTGATGCCGCCATCGGCGTCGAGCGTGACCCTGGCCGGTTCGGACCCGGCAAAGGCGCAGGCCTCGATGTAGGTCGCCAGCCCGATCCCGGCGATCCGACCTCGTTCCCTGGCCGCCTCGGCGCGGGCCTCGAAGCCCTCCCATTGCGAGGCCTGGAGCGCCTGCGTCAGGTGTCCATCGAACTCGCCGACATCATAGGTCCGTCCGGCGACTGTGCGATAGGGAAAGGCGGCGGGGGCAATGAAGTTGCGGCGCCGGATTTCCACCGGCCCGAGCCCGGTCTCACGCCCGCATTCATCGACAAGCCGTTCGATCAGGTAGGCCGCTTCCGGCCGCCCGGCGCCGCGATAGGCATCGACCGGGCAGGTGTTGGTGTAGACCGCCGTCACCGCGGCGTGCAGCAGCGGAATGGCGTAGACGCCAGTCGACATGGTGACGCCCATCCACGGGATGAACGGACCGAACTGAGAGATGTATCCGCCCATGGCCGCGATTACCCGTACGCGCATGGCGAGGAACCGCCCGTCGGCGTCCAGCGCCATTTCGGCTTCGGTGAGGTTGTCGCGACCCTGTGCGTCGACGAGGAAGTGCTCGGTCCGGCTTGCGGTCCACTTGACCGGTGCGCCGAGGCGACGCGCCGCCTCCAGCACCAGCGCGTGCTCGCGATAGGCGAATGATTTCGGACCGAACCCGCCGCCGACATCGGGGGTGACGACCCGCAACGACGTGCGTTCGATGCCGAGTGTGGCCGCCATGATGGAGCGCAGCGCATGCACGCCCTGCGAACCGGTTGTCAGCAAGAGCCGCCCGGTGTCGGCTTCCACCTCGCCGATGGCCGAGCGTGTCTCCATGTAGTTGGAAACCAGGCGGTTGTTGACCACGGCGACGTGCACGGTCCGTGCCGCGCCGGCGAACGCCCGATCCACCGCGCGCTCGTCGCCGAGGACGTTGACGAAGGCGCGGTTGGTGCCAAGCTCGGGCCAGACAAGCGGCGCGCCGTGCTCGAGCGCCGCGGCGGTGTCGGCGATGGCGTCGACCGGATGCCAGTCGATGTCGATGAGGCCGGCGGCATCTTCGGCCTTCAGGCGCGTGTCGGCGACAATGAAGGCCACGGCATCGCCGACATGGCGAACGGTTCCGGCGCACAGGATCGGGATGTCGCGCGTTTCGGCCACGGTGCCGTCGGGCTGGGCGCGCATCACGGTACTGCGCAGGGGTTTCAATCCGGCGACATCCGCGCCGGTCAGGATCAGGCGCACTCCCGGCGCCGCGCGCGCCTCGTCGAGCGACCGGATCGAGAAGCGCCCGGCGGCGATCGGCGAACGCAGCACGATGCCGTGGAGCATCCCCGGGGAGGAAATGTCATCGGTGTAGCGGCCGCGACCGGTCAGAAGCGTGTCATCCTCCAGACGAAGGATCGACGCGCCCATGCCGAATTTTGGGGTGGGAGCATTCATTTTGCGTTGACGTTGCCGGTGGTTTGACAATGGCTGTGGCTGTTGCACGCCGTTCCGGGAGTTTGTCAGTCGAACAACAGCGTGTAAAGACCGCAGGAACGGGGCAGCCGGATCGACGGCGCCAGGACCCACGAGGACGCCCATGAAGACGGAGACATCGCCGGCATTCCGTCTGGAAGACTACCGGCCTTTCGACTTCGTGGTGCGCAATGTGAGGCTGCACTTCAGGCTGGACGCGGGCGCGACCCGGGTTCGCAGCCGCCTTCTGCTGGAACGCCGCGCCGGGTCCGACCCCGCCGCCCCTCTTTGCCTTGACGGTGACGGGCTGGCGCTGGCGACACTTGCGATCGACGGGCGCCCCGCCGCCATCGGCGCCTATGTTGCGACACCCGACAGCCTGAAGATCGACGGTCTGCCCGCGGGCGATGCGTTCACGATCGAGATCGAAACCATCATCGATCCGTCGGCCAACAAGGCACTCATGGGGCTCTACCGGAGCAGCGGCATCTATTGCACCCAATGCGAGGCAGAGGGCTTTCGCCGCATCACCTACTATCCCGACCGACCGGACGTGCTGGCGGTCTATGACGTGCGCATCGAGGCCCGCCGTGACGAGGCGCCGCTGCTGCTGTCGAATGGCAATCCCGTTGCCGCCGGCGATCTCGGAGATGGCTGGCATTTCGCCGAATGGCAAGACCCGCATCCCAAGCCGTCCTACCTGTTCGCGCTTGTCGCCGGCGATCTGGAGCGCGTGGGCGACCATTTCACCACCGTGTCAGGGCGCCGGGTCGAACTCGGCATTTTCGTCGAGCATGGCAAGGGCTCCAGTGCGGCCTATGCGATGGACGCGCTCAAGCGATCCATGGCCTGGGACGAACAGGCGTTCGGCCGCGAATACGACCTCGACGTCTTCAACCTCGTTGCCGTTTCCGATTTCAACATGGGGGCGATGGAGAACAAGGGGCTGAACGTCTTCAACGACAAATACGTCCTGGCCGATGCCGAAACCGCCACGGACGCCGACTACGCCAACATCGAGGCGATCGTCGCGCACGAGTATTTCCACAACTGGACCGGCAACCGCATCACCTGCCGAGACTGGTTCCAGCTCTGTCTCAAGGAAGGGCTGACGGTCTTCCGTGACCACGAATTCTCGGCCGACATGCGTTCGCGCGGCGTCAAGCGCGTGGCCGAAGTGCGCACGCTGAAGGCACACCAGTTTCCCGAGGACCAGGGGCCGCTTGCCCATCCCGTGCGGCCGCGACGCTATCGCGAGATCAACAATTTCTACACGGCGACGGTCTACGAAAAGGGATCCGAACTGGTGCGCATGGTGCGCACCTTGCTCGGAGCCTCGGCGTTTCGTGCCGGCATGGACCGCTATTTCGCCCGCCACGACGGCCAGGCGGTGACGATCGAGGACTTCCTGGTCTGCTTCGAGGAAGCCTCGGGCCAGGATCTCGGGCAGTTCTCCACCTGGTACCATCAGGCCGGCACGCCGAACCTCAATGTCTCGGCGCACTATTCGGCGCGCGAAAGGACGTTTCGGCTCGACATCGAGCAGTCCACGCCGCCGACGCCCGGCGAGACACGCAAGAAACTGCTTCACATTCCGCTGGCATTCGGCCTCATCGGCACCAACGGCAAGGACGCGACCTGGACTTCCGTCGATGGCGCCAAGGTGTCCGACGGCGTCATCCACCTGCGCAAGCGGCGCCACTCCGTGACCTTTCACGGCGTCGGCGCCCGCCCGGTCGCTTCGCTCAACCGCGGTTTTTCCGCTCCGGTCACGCTGCACTTCGAGCAGGGCGATGCCGACCGCCGGTTCCTGGCGCGCCACGAAACCGACAGCTTCGGCCGCTGGCAGGCAACCAACGAATTGCTCACGCGCTCGCTGATCGCGGCGGCCAGGGCACAGCGGGGCGGCAAGGGACGGCCGGTCGATCCGGAACTCGCCGCCATCATCGGCGACATCGCGGTCGAGGACGGCCTGGAACCGGCGTTCCGCGCACTCGTGCTGCACTTGCCGAGCGAAGCGGACATTGCCCGCGAAATGGGCACGAACATCGATCCCGACGCGATTCTTGCGTCCAGAAACGCCCATGTGTCCGCTATCGGCGCGGCCAACGCCGCGCGTTTCGCTACGGCGCTCGACGCGGCGCGCGTCGTGGGTCCGTTCAGCCCGGATGCACAAGATGCCGGCAACCGCGCACTCGGGCTGGCGCTCCTCGATTTCCTTGTCGCCGCCGAAGGCTCGCCGGACCGCGCCGCCGGCCTCCACGCCGCAGCAACCAACATGACGGAGAGCGCCGGCGCACTGTCGATCCTGTGCACGCGCTTCCCGGACAGCCCCGCCACCCGGGACGCGCTTGCCGGCTTCCGGCGGCGGCATGCCGACAATCCGCTGGTGCTCGACAAGTGGTTTGCGTTGCAGGCCGTCATGCCGGGCCCCGGCGCACTCGCGCGCATCCGTGATCTCATGGGTGACGACGCCTTCGCGCTTGCCAACCCGAACCGGGTGCGCGCACTCATCGGCACGTTCGCTGGCGGCAACGCTACCGGATTCAATCGGGCCGACGGCGAAGCCTATCGGTTCCTCATGCAGACCGTGACCGAAATCGACGGCTTCAACCCGCAGGTCGCCGCGCGCCTGGCCACGACCATGCGCTCCTGGCGGCAGTTGGAGCCGGTCCGCAGGGAGCATGCCCGCGCCGCCATAGCCGACACACTCGGCCGTGACGGGCTGTCGCGGGACCTTGCCGACATCCTGCACCGCACACTCGCCTGACGCGGCATTCCGACTCATCGGCGAACTTTTTTGCCGGCAGGGCTGGACAAGGTGAATCGGCTTTGATTCCTTAGCCTCGATTCGGGGGGTGTGGCGTACCCGGTTCACCAGTCAAGTTCGGGGGATTGCTATGGCGGACGCGTCGCACGCGCCCGACAGGATCATTGCGCGCAAGCGCGGCGAACGGCGGCTTTTCGGGCTGTCCGGTCTTCCCGCTGCCATGGCCGGCCCCGACTATCGCCGTTTTGCCAAGGCCGAGCCGCTTTTGCGGCGCGCCATTCCCGCGCTCATCGTTGTCTTCCTGGTGATCCTGGCCATCGCCCGCCTCGTGTCGATGGTGGAATGGCGCGATTCCATCGAGCGCGAGGCGAATGTCACGCTTTCGTTCGCGGCCCGGCAACTTGCGCTCGGTCTCGAACAGGGCAAGGGGGTGGGCGAGCCGCCGGCGCGGGTCGCGGCCAGCCTGCTCGAACGGTTTGGTGCCATGGGTGCTGGCGGTGACCGCATGATGCTGCTCATTGCGGATCGCGAACTGACCGTGATCGCGGCATCGCCGGGCGCGATTGGCCTCGTCGGAAAGGCGCTCGATCATGTGATCGATGGCGGGCAGCCGCTGTTCCTGTTCGGAGAGAATGCCGGAACCATCCCGGTCATGCTCGAAGGCCAGGCCTATCGCGCCGCGATTGCCCGAACGGTGGGCGGTGACGCGGCCGGCGCCGCTCTGATGGCCGAGGATGCCATCTTCATCGAATGGAAGCGTTCGGCGACCGTCAATGTGACGATGTTCGTGCTGACCGCGGCCATCCTGCTCCTGGTGCTCTACGTCTATTACGCGCAGGTGTTCCGCGCCGAAGATGCCGACCGCATCTACACCGACGCGCAAGAGCGCAGCGAACTGGCACTGACGCGCGGCCGCTGCGGATTGTGGGACTGGGACCTGTCGCGCGGCGGCATGTACTGGTCACGTTCCATGTACGAGATGCTGGGATACAGGCCGGTCGAGCAGACGCTGTCCTTCGCCGAGGTCCAGGGCATCGTCCATCCCGAAGACATCGACCTGTTCTCGCTGGCTCGCCGTGCCGCTTCGCGCGAGATCGACCACATCGACCATGTGTTCCGCATGCGCAATGCCGCCGGCACCTACGTGTTCGTGCGAGCCCGCGCGCAGATCGTCGACCCTGACGCCGCCGACATCCATTTCGTCGGTATCGCCATCGACGTGACGGAAAACCAGCGCCTCGCCCTGCGATCGGAAAAGGCCGATCAACGGCTGCGGACGGCCATCGACAACATTCCGGAGTCCTTCGTGCTCTACGACGCTGCGAACAGGCTGGTGCTGTGCAACGCCCGTTTCCAGGAGTTCCACGGGCTCACCGACGCCGACACGGTGCCGGGCGCGGGCCGCGACGAGCTTGAATCGCGCATGGAGAAACTGGCGCTGGAGCGCCGCCTCGCCGGTGCCTCGCGCGAAGGCACCATCACCTTCGAGCGCCTGCTGGCCGACGGGCGCTGGCTGCAGGTGACCGAACTGACGACGGGCGACGGCGGCCGGGTGTCGGTGGGCACCGACATCACGCAGCTGAAACTGCAGCAGGAGCGGATGGAAGACAGCGAGCGCCGGCTGATGGCCATGATCCAGGATCTGAGCCAGGCGCGGCGCGGCGAACAAGAGCGCTCACGCGAACTGGCCGAGACCAACCGCATGCTGATGCGCGAGACCGAACGCGCCGAGGGTGCCAACCGCGCCAAGTCCGATTTCCTTGCCAACATCTCGCACGAGCTGCGCACGCCGCTCAACGCCATCATCGGCTTTTCCGAGGTGATCCAGAAGCAGTTCTTCGGGCCGATCGGTTCAGCCAAGTACGAGGAATACGTCAACGACATCCACCGTTCGGGCAATCACCTGCTCGGCGTCATCAACGACATCCTCGACATGTCGAAGATCGAAGCCGGGCGGTTCACCATCGAGCCGGAACCGATCGACCTGCAACCCTTGCTTGACGAGGCACTGAAGATGGTCGCGGTGCAGGCGGAGGCCCGCAAGATCCGTCTGGAGGAGCGCGCCGATGCATCGCTGCGCGCCCATGTCGACCGCCGGGCGATGAAACAGGTGCTCATCAACCTGTTGTCGAACGCCGTGAAGTTCACGCGCGAGGGCGGCCGCATCGCGGTCAAGGCGCGGCGCACGCAAAAGGCGCTCACCATCACCATCGAGGATACGGGATGCGGCATCGCACCCGACGCACTCAAGCGGCTCGGACGGCCGTTCGAACAGGTCCAGAACCAGTTTTCCAAGAATCACGAGGGATCGGGACTCGGTCTCGCCATTTCGCGCTCGCTGGTCGAGATGCATGGCGGCGCGCTGAAAATCCGGTCCAAGCCGGGCATCGGCACCATCGTCTCGGTGCGCATCCCGGTACCGCAAGAGTTTGCCGCGGCCGCCTGAGGCGACCGCGGTGACGTTCTGACTGCCCTGAAACTGCCCCGGCACCGGGTTTCCGGTTCCGGGGCGCTTTTTTCAGTCCATCCAGGACTTGCCGTGACGGCCATGGCCGCGGCGGGGCATTTCGTCCCTGGCGATCTTGCCGTCGTCGTTGCGGTCAAGCATGGCGAAAGCCTTCTTCTGGCGGTTTTCCACTTCCGCCGTCGTCAGCTTGCCGTCGCCGTCGGTGTCGAAACGCGCGATGATGCGCGCCGCCATCCGCTCGGCCATGCGCTTCTGGATCTCCGCGGTGACCTCGTCGGCAGTCAGCGTGCCGTCCTTGTTGGCATCCGCCATGCCGATGCCAGAGTTCATGGCAGTGGCGAACTCTTCGAAGGTAACGTCGCCGCTCTTGTCGGCATCCGCCTTTTCGAAGCGCTCCATCGCATTCTGGCCACCATTCTTGCCATGGCGGCGCCAGCCATCGTCGGCAAGCGAGACGGAGGTTCCCGCGACGGCAACCGCGCCAGCGGCCAGAAGGATTTTCGTGAGGGTCTTCATTGTAGTTCCTTTCTTCACATCGTCACCCCCGATGCGAAACGGAATGGTCGCGGCTTCCCATCACCGCGAAGTCCTTCCCGCACGAAGCAGCGTGTCATAGGCCTTGCGCACACGCTGCTGCGTCTCCTTCAGATGCGCGTCCAGCCGTGCCAGATCCGGCAGGTCGGCCAGTTTCAGCATCAGATCGGTAAATCCCGGCGGTGCCTCCGCCGGATCGTATGGCCCCGGCAGGCACAGCCGGTTCAATTGGGTCAATGCCTGGTAGAGTGCGAACGCCGCCTTCATGTCTTCCCTTGTCTGGATATCGATTCCGGCATGAAGAAGGCCGTCGAGCGTGGCCGGCGACCGGGCCTCATGGCCGGGCGACATCAGGATGGAGGTCTGCGCCATGAACTCGAGATCGATGAGCCCGCCGGGAACGAGCTTCAAGTCGTAGATGTTCCTGGCCGGCTTCTCCTCGGCGATGAGATCGCGCATCTCGCGTGCGTCCCGGATCACCTTGGCCGGATCGCGCGGCATGGACAGGATGGCGGCGACTTCGGCCTCGATATCGGCCAGGAGCGCCGGGTCGCCGGCGATCCCGCGAGCGCGGGTCAGCGCCATGTGTTCCCAGGTCCAGGCGTCGGTCCGCTGGTATTTTGCGAACGAGGCGAGATGAGTGGCGATCGGCCCCTTGTTGCCGGAAGGCCGCAGGCGCATGTCGAGTTCGTAGAGCACCCCTTCGGCGGTCGGGGCCGAGATGGCGGCGATGAAGCGCTGCGTGAGACGGCCGAAATAGTGCGACGGCGCAAGCGGCCTGGCGCCGTCGGACTCCTCCGCGTCGGTCGGATGGTCGAAAAGGACGATGAGGTCGACATCCGATCCGGCGGTGAGTTCGCGGCTGCCGAGCTTGCCCATGCCGAGGATGGCGACACGTGCGCCGGGGATGACACCATGGCGCACGGCGAACTCGCTGCGCACCGCATCGAGCGCCGCGGTGATAACGAGATCGGCAAGGTCGGAAAAGGCCTTGCCGGCGCGCGCGGCATCGATGGCGCCGGACAGGAAGCGCACGCCGATCAGGAACTTCTGCTCGGACGCGAAGATCCGGAGCCGGTCGAGGACATCCTCGTAATGCGGTGCGCCGGCAAGAAAGGTGTCCAGGCGGACCGACAGATAGGCCTTGTCCGGCAGGTCGGCCATCAGCGACGGGTCGAGCAGCCCGTCGAACACGTGCGGACGGCGGGTGATGACTTCGGCCAGCCGCGGCGCGGCGCCCATGATCGTGGCGATCAGGTCGAGCAGCGCCGGGTTGGAATGGAGGAGCGAGAACAGCTGGATCCCGGAGGGAAGCCCGGCGATGAAGGCGTCGAAGCGCATCAGCGCCTCGTCGGCTCGTCGTGTCCTCCCGAAGGATTCCAGCAGCGCCGGGGTCAGTTCGGTCAGGCGCTCCCGCGCCTCGGCCGACTGCGTCGCGCGGTAGCGCCCGAAATGCCAGGTGCGGATGACACGGCAGATATCGCTCGGACGCTCGAAGCCGATGCGCTGCAGCGTCGTGAGCGTATCGGGATCATCGACATCGCCGGTGAAGACCAGATTGCCGATGCCGGCGGAAAGCTGAGGCGCGGCCTCGAACAGGGCGGCGTAGTGGCGCTCGACATCGCGCAGGGCGTCGCGGAACGCCACGGCAAAGCCCTCCGCGTCGGCAAAGCCGCGCATGCGCGCAATGCGTTCGATCTCGGCCGGCTCCTCCGGCAGCGAGTGGACCTGCTCGTCGGAGACCATCTGGATGGCGTGCTCGATGTCGCGCAGGAACCAGTAGCGTGTGGCCAGCGATGACGCCGCCTCGGCAGAGATATAGCCGGCATCGCGCAGGCGGCCGAGCATCGGCACGGTGCGGCGATCGCGCAGCACGGGCATGCGCCCGCCGGCGATCAGTTGCTGCGTCTGCACGAAGAACTCGATCTCGCGGATGCCGCCGCGCCCGAGCTTCACATTGTGCCCGGCAACGGCGATCTCGCCATGGCCCTTGTGGGCGTGGATCTGGCGCTTGATCGAATGGACATCGGCGATCGCCGCGTAGTCGAGATATTTGCGCCAGATGTAGGGCCCGAGTTCGGCAAGGAAGCCGTTGCCGGCCTCGAGGTCGCCGGCCACAGGGCGTGCCTTGATCATTGCGGCGCGCTCCCAGTTCTGGCCCCTGCCCTCATAATAGGTCAGCGCCGCCATGATCGGGATCGACAGCGGCGTCGATCCGGGATCGGGCCGCAGCCGGAGGTCGGTGCGGAAGACGTAGCCGTTGGCGGTGCGGTCCTGCAGGATGCGCACGAGTTGCCGGGCAATGCGCACGAACAGGTCGGCGGCCTCGTCGGGGTCGGTGACGGCGGGCGCGTGCGGATCGTGGAAAATGATCAGATCGATGTCGGAGGAGTAGTTCAGTTCGCCGCCGCCGAGCTTGCCCATACCGAGCACCACGAGGCCCGAACCAAAACCGGGCCTTGCGCGGTCGGGCAGCCGAAGCTTGCCGCGCTCGTCGGCCTGGAGAAGCAGGAAGTCGATGGCCGCGCCGACACAGGCTTCCGCCAGCGCGGTCAGCCGGGCAACCGAGACTTCGGCGCCATCGCCGGCGAGATCGGCGAGTGCGATGGCGACATGCGCGGCCACCTTCTCCTCGCGCAGCCGCTCCATCAGGCGCGCCTCGGTCATGCCAGGCTCGTGCGCCAGTGCGGCGATCGCGGCGATCCGCGCCTCGATCATCGCAGGCGCGCCGTGCTCGGCGATGGCTTCGAGAATGGATGGCCGGCGGCGCAACGTGTCGCGGATGAAGGGCGAAAAGTCGGCGACCGCGCCGAGGAATGCGGCTGCGTCAGACCGGCCGGACAGGAGGCCGGCAGCCCACACGCAACCCTCCTCGCGCGCGGCGGCGGCAAGATCGGCCAGCCACCGCGCCGCATCGTCGGCCGAAAGCGGCCGAAGCGACGCCGCGACGCGACCGAACAGGAAGGCCGGATCGTCGCGCCCGCTCACGCCCCGGTGTCCTTGCGCGCCGGGAACGCCATGGTGACGGCAAGGCCAGAACCATCGCCTCCGGCTGGATCGCGGCTGGCAAGACGCAGTTCACCGCCGTGGAAAGCCATCACCGCCTTGGCCAGGCTGAGGCCGAGGCCGGACCCGGGCTGGGTGCGGCTTTTTTCCAGCCGCACGAACCGTTCCGTCACGCGGTCGCGGTCGATCTCCGCAATGCCCGGCCCGGTATCCTCCACGATGATCTGCGCCCCCTTCGCGCCCGTCCGCAGCCGGACGATCACCTTCGGTGCGCTGCCATGTCCAGCGGAATATTTGATGGCGTTGTCGACGAGATTGTTGAGCGCCTGACCGATCAGTTCCCGGTTGCCGCGCACCGTTGCCTTCGCTTCAGCCTCGAGCGTGAGGGCAACGCCGGCCTCCTCGGCCACCGGCTCGTAAAGTTCGGCCACATCGGTCGCCACCGCCTTGAGATCGACGTCGCCGGTCTCGGCGGCGGCCGACCCGGCTTCGATGCGTGAAATCATCAGGATCGCATTGAAATTGCGGATGATGTCGTCGGATTCGGCAATGGTCTGCTCGATGGCCGCGCGATAGTCGGCGGCCGTCTTCTTGCCCGACAGCGCCGCCTCGGCGCGATTGCGCAGCCGCGTCAGCGGGGTCTTGAGGTCGTGCGCGATGTTGTCCGACACCTGACGCAGCCCTTCGTTGAGCGTGCCGATACGCGCGATCATGCCGTTCAGGTTCGCCGACAACCGGTCGAACTCGTCGCCGGCGCCGCTCACCGGCAACCGGCCGGACAGGTCGCCGCCAATGATGCGTCGGCTCGCCTCGGATACCTTGTCGATGCGCTTGAGCGCCGCGCGGCCGACGAAGAACCAGATTGCCATGCCGCCGATCGCCATCATGGCGAGCGCCAGCCCGAGCGCATTGCGCACGATCGTCCGGATGCGCTCCGGTTCGCCAAGGTCCCGGCCGACCAGCAGCAACAGCTTGTTGGGCAGGCGCAGGATCATCGCCAGCGCCCGGTGTCCGTCCGGCGGCGCGGGAACCGCTTCGGCATCGCCCAGCCGTTCATAGTGAAACGGCGTGGGTGTCCAGCCCGGAACGTCGAGGACGCCCGGCTCCAGCGCGCCCACATTGCCGGCCAGAGGCTGCCCGTTGGCATCGGCGATGAGATAGAGATTGGCGCCCGGCTGCAGGGCCCGCCGTTCAAGCTGTCGCACCAGACCGGTCATGCCGCCACGGTTGTAGACGCCTGTGAGGTCCAGCACCTCCTCTTCGATCGTCTGGCGGATCTGCTGGTTGAAGGTCCGGATCGAAAGCGCGGTCATGTAGACGACGAGCACCACCGCCACGACCGTGAACAACACGAAATAGAGCGCCGAAAGGCGCGCCGCCGTCGTCTTCATGATCGCGGTGAGGCCGCGCATGGATCAGGCCTTCAGCATGTAGCCGGAACCGCGGACGGTGTGCAGCACGGGCTTGTCGAAACCCTTCTCGATCTTGCCGCGCAGCCGCGAGACATGCACGTCTATGACGTTGGTCTGCGGGTCGAAATGGTAGTCCCAGACATTCTCCAGCAGCATCGTGCGCGTCACGACCTGTCCGGCGTGGCGCATGAGGTATTCGAGCAGCCGGAATTCGCGCGGCTGCAGCGGGATTTCGCGCGCCGCGCGACGGGCCACATGGGCAAGCCGGTCCAGCTCGAGGTCTCCGACGCGATAGACCGTTTCGCCCTCCCGTCCGACCGATCGGCGGTTGAGCGCCTCGGTGCGGGCGAGAAGTTCGGAGAAGGCGTAGGGCTTGGTCAGGTAGTCGTCGCCGCCGGCGCGAAGCCCGGTGACGCGGTCGTCCACTTCGCCAAGCGCCGACAGGATGAGTACCGGCGTCGTCATGCCACGCGCGCGCAACCCGGCAATGACCGACAGGCCGTCGCGGTGCGGCAACATGCGATCAACGATCAGCACGTCATAGTCCGCCGACGAGGCGAGCGTGAAGCCGGATTCGCCGTCGCGGGCAACGTGGGCGTTGTGGCCGATCTCGCCGAAGGCGCGGACCAGGTAGTCTGCCGCCTCGCGATCGTCCTCGATGATGAGAATCTTCATGGCCACACTATTAGATGGAATTGCCGGAAGATGCGATGTACCGCCCTCGGCGGCCGCCGCGTGAGCGGCGGCGGCGGCTGATGGGAGCCGCCACCGCCGTTGCCTCCGGCCAACAGGCCGAAGGCAACCGGGGCAGGCTGCGGCGGACGGGGGGTGTTCGGCCGGCAGCCTTTCCCGAGCGAAGCTCAGCCCTTGGCGAACGGGACCGCAACGAAGCGCGAGGCCTCGCCGCGACCGACCTGGAGCAGGACTGCCTTGCGGCCGGCCTTGCGGACATCGGCAAGGGCGGCTTCGGCCCCGGCGGCATCCTTGATCTCCGCGCCGTTGATCGACTGGATCACGTCGCCGGTCGCAATGCCCTGTTCGGCGGCAACGCTGTTGTCCTCGACCTTCTTGACGACAAGCCCTGCCCCGTTCTCCGCCGGCGCGACAGTGACGCCGAGGGCGGCGAGCGCGGTCTCGTCCGGCTTTGACGGCGTCGGCGTTTCCGCCCTGGCCACCTTGTCGCCTTCCGGCAACTTGCCGAGCTTGAGCGTCAGCTCTTCCTGCTTGCCGTTGCGCCAGATCGTCAGGCGGGTTTCCTTGCCCGGCGCCTGGTCGGCAATGATGCGGGCGAGATCCTTCGGCGAATCCACCGCCTTGCCGTCAACGCCGGAAATGATGTCGCCGGCCTTGACGCCCGCCGCCTTGGCCGGGCTGCCTTCCTGCGGCTCGGCGACAAACGCACCCTTGGTGCCGGCATAGCCGAGCGAGTCGGCGATATCGGACGTCACGTCCTGGATCTGCACGCCAAGCCAGCCGCGTTCGATGTCGCCACCGGAGATCAGCTTGTCGACCACGCCCTTGGCAATGGAGGCGGGAATCGCGAACGCGATGCCGACATTGCCGCCCGACGGCGAGAAGATGGCGGTGTTGATGCCGACGACCTCGCCGGCCTGGTTGAAGGCCGGTCCACCGGAATTGCCGCGGTTCACCGCCGCGTCGATCTGGATGAAGTCGTCATAGGGCCCGGCGCCGATATCGCGGCCGCGGGCCGAGACAATGCCGGCCGTGACGGTGCCGCCAAGGCCGAACGGGTTGCCGATGGCCACCACCCAGTCACCGACGCGGATCGACGAATCGTCGGCGAACGCCACATAGGTGAACTTGGCGCCGCCATCGACCTTCAGCACCGCGAGGTCGGTCTTCGGATCGCGGCCGACCAGCTTGGCGTCGAGCTCCTTGCCGTCGTCGAGCAGAACGGTGAATTCCTGTCCGCCTTCGACCACATGGTTGTTGGTGACGAGGTAACCGTCCTCACTGACAAAGAACCCCGATCCCTGCGAGGTCGGCATCATGCGGCCGCCATTGGGGGCGTTGCGATGCTTGCGCGGCTCGCCGCCGAACGGATTGTTGCCGCCACCGAAATCCCGGAAGAACCGCTTCAGCGGATGATCGTCCGGGAGATCGTCGAAGCCCTGGCCGCCAAACGGAAAAAAGCCACCATCATTGCTGGTTTCCTCGACGCGGGACTTGACGCGGACCGACACGACGGCGGGCGTTACCTTCTCCACGACGTCGGCGAAGCCCGGAGTGGCCGCCGTCTCCACGCGCACGGCTTCGGCGAAGGCCGGAAGCGGCAGCGCGAACGTGAGGCCCATGGCGGCGGCAAGGGCGGCGGCCGCCACGCGCGACGTCAGGATCATCCGGGAGGATCTGGAACGGGAGGTGGAGTTCATGTCTGCAAAAACCTTCCTTGGGCGAAAGCGAGGATCGTCCTCTGCACCAAGGAGATAGGGATCGCCGCCTTACGGCGTCCTTTCCGCAACATGAAATTTTGGTAATGCCCGGTCCAATCAGGCGTCGCCCTCGCGCGACATGATCGCGTCGAGACGGGCCTTTTCCTCGCTGGTCAGCGCCTCGGCGGGCCGCGTCTGGCTCCGGCCGCGACGCAGGAGATAGATCCCGCCAAGCGCCAGCATGATGACCGGCGCTCCCCAGAGCAGTGCATTGCGGGCCGAAAGGCGCGGCTTCAGCAGCACGAATTCGCCATAGCGCGATTCCAGATAGGCCAGGACCTCGTCATTGCTGTCGCCCGCCAGCAAACGCTCGCGCACGATCACCCTGAGGTCCCGTGCTAGATCGGCGTCCGAATCGTCGATCGACTGGTTCTGGCAGACCATGCAGCGCAGGTGGGCGGAGATTTCCCGTGCGCGCGCTTCCAGCGCCGGATCTGCGAGCATCTCGTCGGGCGTGACGGCCATGGCCGCTCCGGTCAGCGCCGCGCCAAGCGCAAGGGCAATCGCTGTCCTCCTCATCGCCGCGTCACTCCGCCGGAACCGCTTGGCGTCGCCTGGAGGGGGCCCCGACACGCAGACGCCGATCGGCAAGCGACAGCACGCCGCCGATCGACATGACGAGACCGCCGAGCCAGATCAGCGTCACCAGCGGCTTCCACCACAGGCGCACGACAATGCCGCCATTGGCACCCGGATCGCCAAGCGACACGTAAAGCTGGCTGAGGCCGTAGGTAACGATGCCGGATTCGGTGGTCGGCATCTGGCGGGCGCGATAGACGCGCTTGGCCGCGTGCACTTCGCCGGCCGCCTCGCCGTCGCGGCTGATGTCGAACCAGGCGCGATCCTCGTGGAAGTTGGGCCCGTCCACCGGCTCGAACACGCGGAAGGTGATGGTGTAGGCGCCGACCGTGGCGGTGTCGCCCGGCTTCATCGACAGGATGCGCTCCTCCTGGAGCGCTCCGGTGGCGGCGATGCCGAGCACCGTGAGGCCGAGACCGGCATGCGCCAGCGTCGTGCCGAACACCGAGCGCGGCAGGCCGGCCAGCCGCCCCATTGCGGCGCCGAGGCCCTTGCGGAAATCGGCGCGCGCGGCCAGTTCCGAAAAGGCGCCCCCGACAAGCCATGCCGCCAGGCCGGTGCCGGTCGCCGCGGCCAGCGCGTGCCGGTCGACCACGACCAGCGCGATCAGCATGACGGCGATGGCAACGGCGAACGCCGGCAGAAGCCGGCGCGCGGCGGCCGAAAGGCTCGCGCGTTTCCATGCCAGGTGCGGTCCGAACGGCACCGCCAGCAACAGGGGCAGCGACAGCGCGCCGAAGGTCAGGTTGAAGAACGGCGCCCCGACCGAGATCTTCTCGCCGGAGATCGATTCGACAAACAGCGGATAGAGCGTGCCGACGAGTACGGTCGTCGTTGCCGTCACCAGGAACAGGTTGTTGAGGACGAGCGATCCCTCGCGCGAAACCGGATGGAACACACCGCCGGAGCCGAGCGACTGCGCCCGGATAGCAAACAACGCGAACGAACCGCCGATGAAGCCGACGAGAATTGCCAGGATGAACACACCGCGCGACGGATCGGACGCGAACGAGTGGACCGAGGTCAATACTCCGGAACGCACGAGGAAGGTGCCGAGCAAGGACAGCGAGAAGGTGAAGATCGCCAGGAGGATCGTCCAGATCTTCAACGCCTCACGCTTCTCCATGACGATGGCCGAGTGAAGCAGCGCGGTGCCGGCGAGCCACGGCATGAACGAGGCATTCTCCACCGGATCCCAGAACCAGAAGCCGCCCCAGCCCAGTTCGTAGTAGGCCCAGTAGGAGCCCATGGCGATGCCGAGTGTCAGGAACACCCAGGCCGCCAGCGCCCATGGCCGCACCCAGCGCGCCCAGGCGGCATCGATGCGCCCGTCGATCAGCGCGGCAACGGCGAACGAGAAGCACACCGAATAGCCGACATAGCCGAGGTAGAGCAGCGGCGGATGGATGGCGAGGCCGATATCCTGGAGGATCGGATTGAGGTCCTGCCCCTCCACCGGTGCCGGATCGATGCGCAGGAACGGGTTCGATGTCAGCAGGATGAAGGCAAGGAACGCAAGGGCGATCAGGCCCTGGACGGCGATGACGTTGGCACGCAGCCGGTCGGGCAGGTTGCGCCCGAACAAGGCGACCAGCGCTGAAAAGAACGTCAGGATGAACGCCCAGAGCATCATGGACCCTTCGTGATTGCCCCAGGTCGATGTCAGCCGGTAAAGCAGCGGCTGGCGTGAATGCGAGTTCGCCCACACGTTGACGATCGAGAAATCCGACCGCGCATAGGACACAAGCAGCACGGCGAACGCGATCGCCACCAGCATGAAGGAGGCGAGCGCGGCGGGCGGCGCCACGGCCATCATCCGCTGGTCGCCGGTGCGTGCGCCCCACGCGGGCACGACGGCTTGCACCAGCGACAACGCCAGCGCGAGCGCGAGCGCGAAATGACCGGATTCGACGAGCATGGTCCCCCTTACTGCTGGCCCTGCCAGACGCCCTTTTCCTTCAGCGCGTCGGCAACTTCGCGCGGCATGTAGTTTTCATCGTGCTTGGCCAGCACCGTGTCGGCAACGAAGACGCCATCTGGCCCAAGCGCGCCTTCGGCCACGACCCCCTGCCCCTCGCGGAAGAGGTCGGGCAGGATGCCTTCATAGGTCACGCCGATATCCTTGTCGGTATCGGTGATGCGGAACGAAACATTCGTGCCGGCGCCGCGCACGACGGAGCCTTCGGCGACAAGCCCGCCGAGGCGAAGGCGCTCGCCGGGCTTCACGGCCAGCGCGGCCAGATCGGATGGCGTGCGGAAGAAGACGATTTCCTGGCGCAGGGCGAACAAAGTGAGGCCGGCCGCGACGGCGAGGAATCCCAGTCCACCGATGATGATGCCCAGGCGCTTCTGCTTTCGTGTCATTGAATCATCCGCTCATTCGAGGCCGGCTTCGGCGGCGAATGCGCCGAGTTCGGCAAAGGCTTCCGGCGTTAGGCCCCGCTGCGCCGCGGTCATGGCCGTGCGTGCGTCGTCGGCGCGCCCCATGACCATGTAGGATCGCACGAGGCGTTTCCAACCCTCAAGGTCCGACGGATCGGCTTTGAGCTTTTCGGAAAGCTGCGCGACCATGCCTTCGATCATCGCCTTGCGGTCGGCTTCGCTCATGCCCTGGGCCGCTTCCATCTGCGCGGCATCCGGTCCGGGCGCCGGTGCGGCCGCCGCGGCGTCGATCTGTCCGATGACTTCGCGAGCCGCGCCGTCCCACGGATCGGCGGACTTGTCTTCGGCAATCGCGCTGAAGGCGGATCGCGCACCGCCAAGATCACCACCCTGGGCAAGCGCCAGTGCCTTGAAGAACCTTGCCTTGGCCAGGCCGGGTTCGAGCGCCAGCGCGCGATCGAAGGCCGTCAGGGCGTCGCCCGTGACACGTCCGCCATTTTGTGCCGACAAGGCCTCGCCGAGGCCGGACTGGCGGGCCGGGCTTTCGCCAAGAATGTCGATCGCCTTGCGATAGGCGTTCACTGCGTCGTCGACCCGTCCCATGCGCATGTAGATCGGCGCGAGCACATCATGGGCCTGCCCGTCGCCGGGGTTTTCGGCCAGATGCGATTCGGCCCGTGCCACCAGTTCGTCGATGCTGTTTTGGGAAGGGTTGCGCGAAAGGCGCTCGGCAAGCGGCTGGGAAGGCAGTTCCGGCGAGCCGAGTGCGGCGTAGGTTCCCCAGCCGACCGCCGGGATCGCCAAGAGCGCCAGGGTCATGATCACCGCGCCGGTGGCGCCGAACGATCGGACCGGTTCCGGGCCGGTGTCGGCCTTGAGCAGCCGGCGGGCGATTTCGGTGCGTGCCTCGGCAGCCTCGGCCGGGCTGATCAGGCCCTTGTCCTCGTCCCGGCCGACTTCCGCCATCTGGTCGCGATAGACCGCCATGTCGGCCTCGGCACCGACACCGGCCTCGCCACGGGCGCGCAGGAACGGCTGCACGACCGCCATGGCGGCGGCGAGAGTGAGGGCGGCAGCGACGATCCAGAACAGCATGGCACCCCATTACCCCGGTTGGCCGGAAGAGGCCAATGGCGCGCCGATGCGGCTTTTTGGCGGCAGCGTCAACCGACCGGCGTCCAGCTTCCGTCCGGCTTGCGGCATGCCGAGCCGCTGAAGACCTGCTCGACCCCGGCAAAGCTGATGCGGTGCGACAATTGCCGGCAGTTCTGTGCGCCAACCTGGAACGGCTGCCCCGCCGTGGCGGTTCCCTCGGTCTGCGGGCGTGTTCCTTTCCAGTCGACCCCTTCGCCCGGTTCGGCATGCTCGAGCGCCCGGTACTCGGCTTCGAGGGCGCGGCGCGCGTCGGTGCTGCCGAGGCGTTCGGCGGCGCCGCGTCCCATGATTCCGGCACCAAGCTGGCCGAGGAGCAGCCCGGATCCCCCGTCAGCCGGAAGCGACGCACAACCCGAAAGAAGGGCGAATGCCGCGATCACGGAACCGGCGAGTGACGTGCGCATGCTCGAATGTCCTTGTTCCAGCCAGGCTGATCCCGGTCTTTTCAGCCGATCCGCGGCGTTTGCGCAAGTTCGCCGGCGCGCAAATCGCCCGACGCCACGGGAAGTTGAAGCGAAGCCTTCAATCCGCCGAGCGGTGACCGGTCGAGCGTGAATTGCCCGCCATATTCCTCCGCCAGTTCCGACACGATCGACAGGCCAAGCCCGCTGCCGGGCTTTGTCTCGTCCAGGCGTTTGCCGCGCGCAAGCGCCTCGCGCGCCTTTTCCTCCGGAATGCCCGGCCCGTCATCCTCGACGTCAATCCGCAGCCAGCCCGGCCTGCGTTCGTCGAGGCTCACCCGGACCTGCACGGAATGGCGGGCCCATTTGGTGGCGTTTTCGACCAGGTTTCCGCACATTTCCTCAAGGTCCTCGCGCTCACCGGCGAAGGCAAGCGCGCGGTCACCGGCCTCAAGCCCGACCGCCAGCGCAGAATTGAGTTTCGCCAGCACCCGGACCAGTCGCTCCAGCGACGGCAACACCGGCGTCCGGAACGCCACATTGTCCTTCTGCGCGGCGATCCGCGCCTTCTTCAGATAATGGGCAATCTGCACCCGCATCGTCTCGGCCTGGTCGGCAATCAGGCGGCCGCGCGACCCGGCCAGCGCCCTGCCCTCGTTGGTGATCACCGCCAGCGGCGTCTTCAGCGAGTGGGCGAGATTGCCGACCTGGGTCCGCGCGCGCTCGACCACTTGCCGGTTGGCGTCGATCAGCGCGTTGGTTTCTGCGGCAAGCGGGGCAATTTCCGCCGGAAAATCGCCTTCCAGGCGCTCGCGTTCTCCCTGGCGGATCAGCGCCAGCGAACGCCGGACGCGACCGAGCGGACGCAAGGCCAGGAGGATGGCAAGTGCGTTGATGCCGATGACAAGGATGCCGAAACCGCTGAGGTAGTAGCGCAGCGTCCGTTCGAACGCGCCGATCTCGGCTTCCAGTTCGGACCGGTTGCCGCTGACGAGGAACCGGGCGACCGCGCCGGTCTCGTTGATCTGGAACTCGCTTTCGACTGCCTCGATCTCCTCGCCTTCAAGCCCCGTCGTCCGCCAGTTCCGCCGGAACTCCGGATCGAATGGAACATCGGCGACCGAAGGACTGTCGATCGCGCCCACCAGCGAGGGCGAGCGCAGCGCCGGCTGAGTCTCGTCGGCCAGGATCGTGACCGACCAGTACCAACCGGAACCAGGAATGGTGAAGCGCATCTCGCCGAGATCGGGGGCGCCGCGCAGGCGCCCGTCGGGGGAGATGTCGACATTGCCGATCAGGTTGAACAGGTGGGCCGAAAGCAGACGCGAAAAGGAATTTTCCGACGCCTGCCGGTAGAGCGCACCCATGATCACCGCGATGGCAATGATCCCTCCCGCCGCAAGCATGCTCGACACGGCGATGACGCGGAACAGCAGCGACTGGACGATGGTTCTCACGGCACGGACCGGATGCCTGCAGCTCGCATCAGGCCTCCGGAGACCGGATGCGATAGCCCATGCCGCGAATGGTCTCGATCATGTCGAGGCCCATCTTCTTGCGCAGGCGCCCGACAAACACCTCGATCGTGTTGGAATCACGGTCGAAATCCTGGTCATAAAGATGCTCGACCAGTTCGGTGCGCGAAATGACCTCGCCCTGGTGGTGCATCAGGTAGGCCAGCAGGCGAAATTCGAGCGAGGTCAGCTTGAGCGGCTTGCCGGCGATTGTCGCCCGCGAGCTCTTGGTGTCGACGCGCAGGTCGCCGCAGGCAAGTTCGGAGGACGCGTGGCCGGCGGCGCGCCGGATCAGCGCACGGACGCGCGCCAGGACTTCCTCGATATGGAACGGCTTGGTCACATAGTCGTCGGCACCGGCATCGATGCCGGCGACCTTGTCGCTCCAGCGGTCGCGCGCCGTCAGGATGAGCACCGGGGCTTTGCGATTTTCCCGGCGCCAGCGTTCGAGCACCGAAATCCCGTCCATCTGCGGCAAGCCGAGGTCAAGGATGATGGCGTCGTAGGGTTCGGTGTCGCCGAGGAAGTGGCCCTCCTCGCCGTCATAGGCGCGGTCGACAACATAGCCGGCATCGGCCAGGGCCTCGGCAAGCTGGCGATTGAGTTCCTTGTCATCCTCGACGAGCAGCAGGCGCATGGCGATCCGGCGAATCCTTCCCTTGGATCATCCTGCCCTAAAACCGGGCGGTTTTGAAACGGCAACCGGTCTACTGGCTGACGACGATCTCGATGCGCTTCGGACGCTGGCCGGGTTCCGGTGTGGTCAGCACCACGATGACACAGACATTGCGCCCGTCCCGATTGGCCGGAACCGCCTTGGCCAGCGTGCCGCCCCTTTCGGCGGCCACGCGTTCGCCGATCGAATAGCAATCGGCGTCCTGTGCCTGTCCGACGCCGGTGGCAGTCAGCATCAGCAGTCCGAGCGCGGCGGCGCGAATGGTGGAGGCATTTTTCATGGTGCTTGAATAGCGCCTCCACCCTGAACGTCAAATGAACGCAACGGATCAGCTGATCCGCTCGCTGGCCGTCAGCCGGCCGAAGATCGCCACCAGTCCGGCAATGGCCGAAGCAGCCTGCAGGATCGCATCGACGGCCTGTCCGGAATCGATCGCAGCGACCGGCGCGCCGAAGAGGCTGGCCAGTGCAAGCATGACCGAGACCAGCGAAGCCCAGATGGTCTTCGACAGGTACCAGGGCTTGGCATTCAGCATCGTGGTTCTCCTTTTTTCAGGTTGCAAGTTCGATGGTCGCGGGAAGACCGGGACCGGTTTCAGGCGACACCTGGCGGACCACGGCCGTAAGCGCGGTCCCGGCCGGCACTGCGGTCGGCAGCCAGAGGAATGCCGGCGCGGTCGTCGTGGCACGGGTCGCCAGCATCCCCGATCCGTCGCGGATTTCGATGTCGTAGAGTTCCGCCGGGGCATCCAGGGGAATGTCTGCACCCTCCCAGCTGTCCGATCCGGTGCGTCCGCACCGGATCCAGCCAAACCGGATCGATCCGTCGGCAAGCCGCTCGGCGCGCAGGTGAACGGGCGCCAGCATCAACGTCGCGCGACGGCCGCCGCTCGATGCAACGAACGCCGCCGCGCCACCCTGGCCGGCGAACCGCCAGGTCAGTTCGAGCCCGCGCTCGGCCGTGGCAAGCCCGGCCGGCTTCACCGCGTCGTCAAGCAGCACGAATCTTGATCCGGCAGGCGCGCCGGCCCGGTTTGCGTCGCGTGTTCCGGCAAGCCCGCGCAGCAGCCCGGTCAGACGCCATTCGCCGGCGGCGGTCTCCTCCGCGGTTTCGAACTGGACGATCTCGAACGCTCCGTCGGCACTCTGGATCGCGGCGACATTCGCGCCATTGAGAAGCTGGACCCTGTTGACACTCGACAACTCGCCTCCGGGAATGCGAACTGCGATGGCGCTTCCCCGGTCGAAGACGCCTTCCGGTCCCGGCGGCAACGCGGTGAGGAGGCGCCCGATCGTTCCGGGGGTGTCGATGACCGCACGCTCGCTGAAGTTCTCGCCGTCTGCTGATACCGCCAGGTTCACAGGACGCCACGGGCGCGACCATGCCGCCGCATGCAGGCTGCCCTGGCCTCCGGTCAATGAGTCATGAGCCGGCAGGTCGAGGAGCACGGCCGCTGGCGGTCCGGCGGCTTCGGGCAAGCGAAGACCCTGACCCTGGCCACGGTCGGGAGTTGCGGCAGCCAGCGGCCCTTCATTCACACGATGGGCGGTCATGCGGCGCAGAAGTCCGTCGTCCACCTCCGTCACCAGATAGGCGGCCTGCGGTTCGTCGGTGAACACGAACCGTTCTCCCGGCGACGGCGAACGCCGGTCCGGTGGCAACGAGAAGGCGATCGTCTCGCGCCCCGTCCGCTGGCGGACAACCATGTCGGCGGCAAGCGCTCGCGCTGTCGGGGGATCAAGCGCGGCAGCCAGCGCGAAGGTCTCGATCCGCCGGCCATTGCCGGCCGCTGCTCGCGCCAGTGCTGCCTGGTAGGCGCGTTCAGGATCGCGGAACCCGACATCGATTTCGTCCGGCAGGTCGCGGTCGGGGAGCCGTGTCCGCTCGATTGCCGCATCGTCCCGGTCGAGGACCAGGTCGGCGGGATCGACGATCCGTCGTGGCGCGTTGCGAGCCGTGCCGAACGTCATTGTCCCGCCGGCATCGTGCGCCGTCAGCCCGAACAGCGTCGCCAGCGGTTCCACGGCATCGCGGGCAGTTGCGAGATGGTCGACCACATAGCCGGCAAGGAAGCCGTCTGCCTGCCCGGTCTCGGCCGGCGGCAGCCCCCAGTCGGCCAGGATCGCGTTGATGATGTCGCCGGTCGACGCTCCGGACAGCCGACCGTTCAGCCAATGGCCGGTGGCATGATTGCCGGCATCCGACCAGCGGTCGCGCAGGCCGGGAAAGGCCGGATAGGGCCGGGCGTCCCAGGCCCACAGCGAGATCGTGCCAGGATCGACCATCCGCCCGCCATAGACAGGGGAAACCGGGTTTGCAGCCGGATCGAACCGCGGATCGGCGGGATCGAACCGGGCCATGTGCGCGGCCAGGAACCGCATCTGGGCAAGGTCGCTGCGGCCGCCCTGCGAGCCGTGCGGCAGCGCATGCTCGGAAGATTTGCGATCGGGAAAGACGTTCGGCTGCCTCGGACCGGCATCGACAGCCGGACAGCCGAGTTCGGTGAACCAGATCGGCTTGGCCATCGCCGCCCAGGGTGACGGCGTCCCGGTCTCGATGCCGCCAACGCGGTCGACATGCGGGTTGCTCCACCAGGAGACCAGGTCCTTGGTCCGGAACACCCATGGTTTTCCGTGGGCGCCATCGGTGATCGGGGTCCGGACCCGCCCGGTCCTGTCGTTGTCCGATGCATAGAACCAGTCGAAATACTCGCCCGCCCCGATGGCTTCGCGCATCGCCACCAGATCGCAGGGCCCGTTCGCGCCATCGGGATTGCCGGCGATGGCATCGGCGTCGCGCCAGTCGGAGAGCGGCATGTAGTTGTCGATGCCGACGGCGTCGATGTCCGGATGCATCCACAGCGGATCAAGGTTGAAGAACAGGTCGCCTGAGCCGTCTTCGGGGTGATAGCCGGCATACTCCGACCAGTCGGCCGCATAGGTGATCTGCGTGTCCGGCCCGAGCATGGCACGCGCGTCTGCGGCAAGCTCGCCAAGCGCCTCGACGAACGGAAAGGCGTTGTTCTCGTCGCGTACCCGGGTCAGTCCGCGCATTTCGGACCCGATGATGAACCCGTCGACGCCGCCGGCCGCGCGCGCCAGCGCGCAGTGATGGAGGATGAAGCGGCGATAGCCGAAATCGTCTGCCGCGCCGGAGAAACCGGGGAGTTCCCCGACGGTACCGAAATCGGCGACGGCTGCCGCGCCGGCGAACGCAGTTACCGCGGCCCGCGCCGCGGCGGTCCGGTCGGGTGTGCCTGGAAGCCCCGGCGCCGGGGCAAGGCCGAGGCGGCCACGCCAGGGCCACGCCGGTTGTCCGGTTCCGCCAAGCGGGTCAGGCAGGCTGTTGCCGGGCGGAATGTCCATCTGCATCAGCGGATAGAGCGTCACCTTCAGGCCGCGCCGGCGCAGTTCGCCGATGGCGGCGATGACGCTCGCGTCGCTGGGTGTGCCGCCGAACGCCGGCGCGCCATCGTGGCGTGACACCGTTCCGGCCGCCGCGCGGGCGATACCACTCACCATCCATGGCTGCGAGAAGCCGGAAGTGTCATTGTCCATCACCAGCGGGCGGACCCGGCAATGGCCGGCGCGCAGGTCGTCGCCGAACCAGCTCGTGGCAATCGCCACCCGGTCGAGGTTCGGGCACAGCGCCTGAAGCTCATCGAGCGAGGCGCACAGGTTGCTCGGCGCATGGTGCACATCCCGGTTGAGCGTCTCGATCTCGCCCTCGTCGATCTCTCGGGTGATGACGGTCGGCGACAGCCCGTACTCGGTGGCGCCGGGGATCAGCACGACCGACCGGATCTGGCGGTTGAGGCGGCTGACCGGCCGCAACACCTCGAACTGGAGCTGCGGGATCCGGTTTCCGAAACGGTCCAGCGGCAGGCGCTCGAAGACGACATACGCCACCCCGCGATAGGCCGGCGCATTGCCCTGGCCCTGGCGGGCCTCGACGAGCGGATCCGGCATCTGGTCTTCCGCGCCGGTGTGGACGCGCATCTCGATCCCGTTCAGGTCGAGCTCCTGCCCGTCTGCCCAGACCCTGCGCACGCCGCCGATCACGCCCTCGCACAGCGCGAAGGCGACGTTGCCGGAATAGTCGTAATTGATGAGTTTCGGTCCGCCCTTGATTCCCAGGCGTCGCGATGTGCGGCGCTCCTCGAAACGGGTCGCCCAGATCATCGTGCCGGAGACGCGCATCGCGCCATAGACGCGCGCGATCGCGCCGCCCTCCTCCGCCTGCACCGGCGGGATTGAGGACAGTCGCGGTCCCTCAATGGTCCGCGTCGATTCGATGACGGCGCGGTCGATCATGTAACCGGCAAGCGCCCCGGCGGCGGCGCCGATGGTCGCGCCGACCGGCCCGAACATGCTGCCGATGGCCGCGCCGGCGGATTGCAGGATGACGGTCGACATGGTTAGCCCCGCGATTGAGGAAACTGGAACGCGGCGGCGATCCGGCGCCGCCAGGATGGGACCAGTGCCGAACTCACCACCCCGATCCCCTGGTAGGCGTGGATGAACCGTCCGCCGCCGGCGATGATGCCGAGATGCGACGCGGCCATGGTCGCCTGCCAACGCAGGCAGAGGATGTCGCCGGCACCCGCGGTGGCGATCGGGATTTCGGTCAGGTTCGCCCGCGCCCCCGCCAGCAGTCGATCGCCGGCCGCCAGCGCATCGTCGCCATAGGCCGGCACCGGCATCACCGTCACGCCCAGAGCCCGGGCGACACCCAGCACCAGTCCGAGACAGTCGCAGCCGACGCCGCGGGTCGACCCCTGGTGGCGGTAGGGCGTGCCGATCCAGCGCCCGGCCTCGGCGACGACACGCTGGCGGTAGTCGTCCTCAATGCTCATGGCACCAGCGGCGCGCCGTCGAAGACGCCGTCCTCGGTGGCATAGGCGTAGGCCTCGTCATTGCCGGGCAGATGCGGGAAACCGCGGAAATTCATGGTGTTGGCAAACCGGTCCCGGCAGCGGGCGAAGGTCTGGTCGCAGCCGGCGACCAGGTTTCCGGTCTGGCCGGGCGAAAGCTCCTGCCGTTCCGCAAAGTCCAGCCAGTGTTCGGTGCCGACGATCCGGTGCACCGGAACGAACATCGTCGTCGCGCCGATCTGCAACGTCGCACCATTGAAGTCGCCATCGGCGAACGCGCCAAGTCCGTCGACGGCGTATGCGCGCTCGCCGCGTTTCATCGTGATGGTCACCGCAGCACGGAGGTCGGACCGGCCGAGGTCGATTCCGCACCGCGTATCGCCGAGTGTCGCATCGCAGGTGCGCCTGTACAGGCGGCCGCGCGGCTGCGCATGGAAGGCGGTGGCGCTCTCGAGTTCGGCGACGAATGCCGCGCCGGCGCGGCGGATCCGGCCGACCGTTGCCATGCGCACCACCTGATGCAGCGGCGGCGCCCGCCAGTCCACCAGCAACGTTTCCACCGTCGCGCTGTCGAGCAGGCCGGCCTCGATGTCCTCGTCGGTGAACCGTCCGGTGTTCAGGATGCCCGAGACTTCCGTTGTGTCGACGGACAGGCCCGCGCTGTCGCGCGCATCGGTCGCGTTCATGCCGCCGCCCGGCTCGAACTGCGTGCCGTCAATGTCGAGCATGCGGTCGTGGTCGGTGAAGCCAAGGACCCGGCCATCCCTGAGGGTCAGGCGCCAGGCACTGCAGCAGGTCGTGACCGGCTCGTCCAGGCGCGCGGCAAGTGCCGGATCGAGCGCGCTCATCGCTGCGTCTCCACCACCGGAATGGCCGGAATGGCGCCGGCGCGGAACGAAGTCAGGCTGACCTGCAGGTGATCGATGTCGAAGCGCACCGCAATGTCGAACGCATAGCCGGCTGTCACCGCGACCCCGGCGGCGGGCGCGGTGCCGAATATGATCCGGCCCTGTTCGGTGTCGACGGTCATCTCCGCCGGCATGACCGGCACCCCGTCCAGCGCCGCCATGACCGTGCCGGCGACTGGCAGTGTCACCGGACGCCGGTAGGCGTCGCTGCCGTCGCCATAGGTCTTGACGAGCTGGAACGTCTGCGTGACGCCGTCGCCGGTTGCGATCGGCTGGTCGTGCGGCGTCGGTTCGCTGTCGGTGGCGCAGCTTTTCCAGTCGAACGGATCCCGGAAGCGAAAGGCATGGATCGAACCGCGCCGCGCCTCGAAGAACGAGATGACCGCCTCCAGATCCCCGGTGGAACGCACGCCGGTACCGATGTCGAACCGGCGGCGTGAATGCGCGTGGCGCTGGTTGCGCCTTTCCGCGCCGGACTGGAGCCGTACGATTTCGTTGCGGCGTTCCGGTCCTCCCGTCGCGCCGAAGGAAATGGCGATGGGAAAGCGCAGGTCGTGAAATCCGTCCGGCATGGTTTGCCTCACAGGTTCCGCCGGCCGCGCAACACGGCGCGCGCCAGCATGGCGGTGATTTCTGCTTCGGACTTCCGGAACGAGGCGGCATCCGGTGTCGTCACGTTGAACGTGACCTGGATCGCGCCGGCGGTGCCGGCATTGACCCCGAGCGACCCGTCGGCGGTGCGCCGCAGCGGCAGGATCGCCTCCGGTCCGGCCTCGCCCATCAGACCCGTGCGCCCGCCGGCCGGAAAGTAGGTCGGCGCGCTGACGATCCCGCCATCAGCAAACGGCACGATGCCGCCCTTGGCGAAGGGCATGGCCGGCATCACGCTGCCAGCGAGTCTGGAGACGAATGCGCTCGCCAGCGCCTGCAGCGGTTTCAGCCCGGCATCAAGCGCGCTTCCGGCCAGGTTGAGGGCAAGCTGGCGCAGCACGTCGTCAAGCGACTTGCCGCTGACGACCGCGGACTTCAGGGCGCCCGTCAGTTGCGCGCCGAAGCGCTCGGACAGTTTTTCGAGTTCGCCGAGCGCACGCGCGAACGGCGCAGTATCGGCATTGATCGCGATGGTGATCTCATCCGCCATGGTCACGGCCTTCCTGGTCCGGAAAACGGCGCGCCAGCGCCTCGAAGTCGGCGCGCGCCGGTGCGTCGGGCGATGCCCAGCCCGTGGCTGCCGCGAATTCGCGCGGCGTCATCGACCAGAACGCCTCCGGCGACAGCCGCAGCCGCCCGAGACCGTCGGCCATGACTTGGCGCCAGGGAAAGGCGGCCGGCGCGGTCATGTTCCCGCTCCGAACGTCGCCGACAGCAGTTCCGAGACGATGCGGGCGAGGCCGGCAACGCCGTCATCGTGCGAAAGCGCGGCCACCGCCTCGTCGGTGAGCGGCGCGCCGCCGGCGCGCAGACCGCAGCCGAGGATTCGGATCATGTCGCGCGAGGCCAGCCGTCCGGTGGAAAAGCGCTCGACAAGCTGCGCGATATCCTCCACGCCGAAGGCATCCTCGAGTTCTGCGAGGGCGCCGAGCGTCAGCACCAGCCTTCGGGCTTGCCCGTCGAGAACCGCCTCGATCTCGCCGCGTCGCCGGTTCACGCTCATGGTGTCACCGTGAAGGACAGCGCACCGGCCGATTCCAGCGCCATGTCGAAGGTCACCTCGCCATCGTGATTGCCGGCATAGTCGAGCGCGACAAGCTGGAACGGGCCTTCAAGGGTGCCGAAGTCGGGAACGACGAGTTGCCAGGTGCGGGTCGCGCCCGAAAAGAACACGGCCCGCACCTCCTCGTCGGAAGCCTGGTCCTTGAAGATCCCGGCGCCGGACACGCTTGCCCGGCGCATCCCGGCGCCGGCGAGCAATTCCCGCCATCGGCCCGCCGATTCTGAATCGGTGATGTCCACCGTCTCGCTATTCAACGCGATCTTGCGCGTCCGCAGTCCGGCCACCGTCACCATGCCGTGCGGCGGTGCGCCCGAGGCGAGTTTGAGCAGCATGTCCTTGCCCGTCTGAGCGGCCATGATCGTCTCCTGTCGGATTTGCGGGGTCAGTTCGGCTCGGTCAGCGCACGGAATCGCAGCGAGACCGTCCATGCATCGGCGCCGGCATCGTAGCGCGCCGCCGAGGCTTCGAAACGAAAGAGGATAAGCCGATGCGACGGCATCGGCGGAAGGGGCGCGGTCAGCGCGGCGCGGATCAGCGACGAGATCGTTTCGGCTTCCTGCCGGCCGCGTGCGCGCGACCAGACCCGCAGCGTCAGCAGATGCTCCTCGCCGGTTTCGGTCGAGGTGCTCCAGTCGGTCGTGCCGGCCGGTCCATGGGTGACATAGGGGAAATCCGCCTTCGCCGGCACATGGTCGAAGAACCGCTGGCTGGCCGGGCTTGCCGCCAGCGCGCCGTCGGCGATCAACGCGGCATGGATCGCCTTTTGCAGCTCAATCGCGGCGGACATCGATCTTTGCTCCCTTGGCCTGGCGGCGCGGCTTGGCCCCGATGCGGCGGCCTTGCGTTTCAGCGCGGTCGGCGGCGTCGTGGGCGGCAGCCGAGAGCGCCCTGCGCATGCCGTCGAGCGTCAGCTTGACCCAAAGCCTCATCGGCCCTCCTCCTCGACCAGCGCCACCATGTATCGCCCGTCGCTGTCGCGTTCGGCGACAGTGCGGATGACCAGGAGTCGAGTGTCGACGACAAAACGCATGCCGCTGCGCACATCGCCGCGGTGGCGGAACGTCGCCTTGTGCGTGGCGGTTTCGAGATCCTGCCCGCCATGGCGCGCAGCGGCAGCGCCGAGCGGTTCCAGCAGGATCGGTACCATCGCCAGGTCCGCCCATTCGAGGTCGAGGCCGCCGGCGCCATCGTCGGTCGCGGCGGCTTGCTGGAGCGCGGCCAGGGTCTTCAGCCGGCCAGGGTCGAAGCTGCGCGGTCTCAAAGCCGCCTCCTTGTCCAGGGGGCGACAAGGCGCTCATAGGATGCCGGCAGCGAGACCGGCTGGTCCTCGACACCGAACCCGGCGCGCACCTCGAACATGTGGGCGACAAGCACCAGGATGGCGCGACGCAGCGTGTCGGGCACGTCCGGCCCGGCGGCGCCGAATCCGGCGCCGAAATCGATCTCGATCCCGTTCATGGCGCGCAGCGGCGCGGCTGGTTGCGGCAGGCAGAGCCTGGCCGGCCGGCCATTGCCGTCCAGCTGCAGCGACGCCGGATCGATGACGGCCCCGGCCCCGTCGGCGGCAAACACCGTCACCGCGATGATGGCGCGCACCGGGCCGATGCCGATCGGCACCACGCCGCCGCGCGGCCAGTCATCCAGTGTCATTCGCCATGACTGGTCGATGAGCGCCAGCCCGGTCGTCTGCTCCAGATGCTCGCGCGCGACCGTGATCAGCCCGGCGACGAGCGTGTCCTCGTGGTCATGATCGAGGCGAAGATGCGCCTTTGCCTCGGCGAGCGTGACCGGCTCGACCAGGGGCGCGACGGTGCGGAAGAGCGCCATCTGCAAGGTTCCATTCTTTCGGGAAAGTTGGGCGGCCCCGGCGGGAGGGTGCGCCGGGGCCGCGGTCCGGCAGGCGGACGCGGAGGGGAAGGCCGCGTCAGGCCGTGCCGAATTTCAGCAGCTTGATGGCGGAGAAGTCCTGCACGCCGCCACCGACCCGCTTGGTCACGTAGAACAGCACGTAGGGCTTGGCCGAGTACGGATCGCGCAGAACGTTCACGCCGGCCCGGTCGACCACCAGATAGCCGCGCTGGAAGTCGCCGAAGGCGACGGCGAGGCTGTTGGCGGCCATGTCGGGCATGTCCTCGACTTCCACCACAGGGAAGCCCGACAGGAACGCCTTCGCGCCGGCCACCGCCGGCGGCACCCAGAGGTAGTTGCCGTCGGCGTCCTTCAGCTTGCGAAACGCCGCCTGGGTCTTGCGGTTCATGACGAAGTTCGCATTCTGGCGGTAGCCCGCCGTCAGCGAATGCGTCAGGTCGATCAGCACGTCGGCCGGATCGCTGGCCGGCAGCCCGCCGGCGACGCCGGTGACCTTGTAGCCGAGATTGCCCCACGACCAGGCGTCGTCGTCGACCGTCGGGCCGGCGAGAAAGCCTTTCGGCTTGTTGATGCCGTCGCCATTGACGAACGCGGCGCTCTCCTGCTCGGCGAACGCCGCCTCGACTTCGGCCGAGATCCAGGCGTCGATGTCGACCGCGGCGTCGTCGAGCAGCGTCGCGGTAGCCGCCGGCATGGCGTAAAGCTCCATCGTCGGGAACGTGAGTTCGGCGAGCGTCGACGTGCCGGTCTGCGGCCGTGCCTCGGTCTCGCCCACCCAGCCCGTCGCCGGCCCGGACACGGCGAACGGCTTCTTCAGCACCGAGCCGGACACCTGGCGAACCATGGCGATGGCGCGGATCGGCGACAGTGCCGACAGGCGGCGGCCGATTTCGGCCTCGGTCTCGGCGGGGACGAGATAGCCGCCGTCGCCCGGCGTTCCGGCCGACATCGCCTTGTGCGACAGCGTGCGCAACGCCCGCTCGTCGCCGTGACGCACATAGGCGTGGAAGGCGCGCCGGCCTTCCGGCACCTCGGTCCTTTCGGCCGGCGAAAGCGCCGGGCGCGCCGCCTTCACGGCGATCGCATCGAGTGCCCGCTTCTGTTCGTCGAGCGCGGCGGAGATGCGGTCGACCTTCTCCACCGTCAGCACGTCGGCGCCCATGCGGGTTTCGATTTCGGCCAGGCGGCGGTCATTGGTATCCTTGAAGGCCTCGAAGGCGTTCATGAACTCGCCGAAGGCATCGGCCATGTCGGCCGACTTGGTCTCGGGGGAGTGCTCAACGGTCATTGCGGGTTTCCTTGTGGTTGAGGGTGTGGGCGACCGCCCGCAGGCGCGAGGCCAGGGCGGTTCCGCCGGGTTGCGAGGCGTCCCGCCCGCGTTTCAGGTCGCCATAGCCGCGCGCGATCACGGTCTTTGCCGCCGCGCGCGACAGCCCGGCCTCCCGCCGGAGCCAGCGTTCGAATTCCCGTTCCGTCGGCGCGGCCTTGACGCGCTCGACCCGTGCGCCCGGCAGCATCGGGAAGGTGACGATCGAAATTTCCCACAGGTCGGCCTCGATGATGCGGCGCACCCCTGTTGCCGGATCTCGCCGGGCGCGGATGGTGCGGAACCCGATCGACAGCCCGTCGATCGCCCCGGACTTCAGCAGTTCGCGCACGTCGTTGCCGCGCGCGGTTGCCGCAAGGCGCCCGCTGACCCAGAGGCCGCGTCCATCTTCCCGCAGCGTTTCCCAGACACCGATCGGTTCGCCCGGCTCGTGCTGGTACAGCATGCGCACGCCGCCATTGCCGCGGCGGCGCAGCGCGGCCGAAAAGGCGCCCGGCTCGACAAGATCCCGCCCGAGGTCGACGACGCCGAACAGGCTCGCATAGCCGCTGAACCGGCCCTCGCCACTCACGCCGGACACGGCCACGCGCGCATCCTTGATTTCCACGGCCCGTCCGAGTTCACGCATTGCCACCGTCCTTGTCCGGGTTCCTGCCGGCACGTGCTTCCACTGCCCTGATCGCCGCGCCGACCAGCCACCAGGACAGAAGGCTCACCGCCGCCGCGCCGGCGAGTGCCGTCTCGGCTTCCGACAGGCGGCCGGAAAGGCCGAACTGGTCGGCAAGCTTCAGCCCGGCCGCGCCGCCGAACACCATTCCGGACACAAAGCCGACGGCGAAGCGGGTCGCCGCCTCGCGCCGGCCGCGCGGCAGCATGTAGGCCAGCGAGATCGCCGAGCCGGCGATGGCGCCGCCGCCCTTGGCCAGGATGAAGGTCGCCGTTCCACCGAATTCGCTCATCGTCCCGCCTCCCGCGGCGCATAGCCGACCGCCTCGCGCTTCTCGTCGTCGGTCAGGAAGCCCGCCTGCCCGACGCGCGCCCACAGCGCATCGCGCTCGCTGGCGAGCCCCTCCATGCGGTCGGCGTCGAACCAGAACGACAGACCCGCGCCGAACGCCGGCGCCAGCCAGGCGGAAAACGCCTGCGCCACACGCGACACCATCGGCAGCACGGTCAGGCGGTAGAAGGCGCGGTTGGCTTCCTGGTAGTTGGCGTAGGTCGCATCGCCCGGGATGCCGAGCAGCATCGGCGGCACGCCAAAGGCAAGCGCGATGTCGCGCGCCGCGCCGTTGCGCGCCTCCTGGAAATCCATGTCCCTGGGCGACAGCGCCATCGCCTTCCAGTCGAGACCGCCTTCCAGCAGCAGCGGCCGCCCGGCGCGCGCCGTCCCGGAATAGCCGTCCTCGAGCTCCTGGCGCAGCCGCGCATACTGGTCTTCGGTCAGGTTGCCGCCATCTTTCGGCGCATAGACGAGTGCGCCCGACGGCCGGGCGGAATTGTCGAGCAGCGCCTTGTTCCAGCGCGCCGCGGCGTTGTGCAGATCGAGCGCCATCGACGCGGCTTCCAGCGGGGCGAAGCCGTTCTGGTCGTCGAGCGGGTGGAACAGCTTGAGCTGCAGCACCCCGCCATCGCCGGCGGCCGCGAGCGGCAGCGTCCTCGGTTCGCGTCCGCCGCGCAGCTGCACCGCTTCCGGCCATCCGTCGGCGTCCGCCAGCACGCGCACCCGGTCGGGGCGAAGTAGGTGCAGTTCGCGCACGCCGTTGCCCGACGGGATCGCCAGCACATAGGCGTTGCCCGACAGCAGCAGGTGGCCATAGAGCGTCTCGAAGAACGCCGCCCCGGCCTGAAGCGGGTTGGGGCGCGCCATCAGGTCGAGCGCGCCATGCGCGGTGATCTCGGTCGCCCCGTCGTAGAGTAGCCAGGGCGCGGTGGCCGCGGCTTCCGCGATCATGCGCACGGCGCGGTGGGCAACCGGGTTGCGCATGAAGCCCTCGCGCGCCAGCCCGGGGTAATCGCGCCGGGTCCAGTTCGGTTCGCCGGCAAGCTGCAATGCGATGAACCCGGACGCCTTGCGTTCGGGCATGGGTTCGGCCCGCGCGCCACGGCGCGGCAGTCGCCATTTGAAGGCCATGGTCAATCCTGTCGGTCAGAGGTCGCGGATGCGGGGACGGCCCGCGCCGAGGACGAGTTCGGTCACCGCCCACACCAGCGCGTCGAGCCGGTCGGGCGACCGGCCGGAGGACAGCCCGCCGGGTCCGAAGTCGCACATTTCGTCTTCCAGGTCCGGGAACCGCCCGGCATGACGCACGCGGCGCCCGGCATAGAGCATAGCCACCGGCTCGGCCCTGAGCCACTTGGCGCGGCTGGCGCGCACGGTCTTCACCACCAGCGCCGGATCGACGCTGCGGATCACCGTCGCCACCATGTCACCGCCCTGGTTCACCTCGGCCAGCAGGCAGTCGGCGTCGAGGCGGCGGTAGAGCGCCACTGCCCGCATCGCCCAGTCCTGTGGCTTCAGCCCGTGGGCGCTCTCGTCGGCCAGCACCACGGCGCGCCCGGCCCGGTCGAGAC
>WPCK01420097.1_pt1 | contig 47759 bp, 50 predicted proteins | sample 5399851 | NCBI WGS metagenome assembly WPCK01 (sample SAMN12869471, study PRJNA574797) | sludge metagenome | isolation source: wastewater treatment of pH11 | place: China:Beijing | collected 2019-05-20
CGCCTCGACGCCTGGCTTTCGCCGCCGGCTTATACGCGCCTGCCGCCCATCGTGCTCGACGTCGCCGATGTACCCGGCCCGCGCGCCGTACCGGCGGGCAGCGTGCTGTCCCTGCGCCTGAGCGGCGGATCGGGCAACGAAACCCTGGCCTTCGAACCGCGATCGGGCGAACCGCGCACCATCGCGGCCGCGCCCGACACGAAGGGCTCCAGCGTCTTCAGCGATACACTCGCCGCCGACGGCGCCTGGATTGTCCGCGACGGCAATCGCGAGATCGGCCGCTGGCCGGTCTCCGTCATTCCCGATACGCCGCCGAAGGTGCGATTCGCCGGCGAGCCCAAGCGGGGTGCCGGCGGCGCGTTCGAACTGTCCTACACCGTCGAGGACGACTACGGCGCCGTCGCGGGTACGGCGGAGCTTGCACCTGCCCAGCGGGCGGCTCCGGGCGCGCACCCGCTCTATGCGGTGCCGGAGATCGCCCTCGCGATGCCCCAGAAGGGCGCGAAGGAGCCGAAGGCGAAAACGTCGCGCGACCTTACCCGCCACCCGTTCGCCGGCGCGACCTTCGACGTCACGCTGGTCGTCCGCGATGCCGCCGGCAATGAAGGGCGTTCGGAAACGATGGCCGCGACCCTGCCGGAGCGCCGCTTCACCAACCCGCTCGCCCGTGCGCTCATCGAGCAGCGTCGCCTTCTGGCGCTCGATGCCAACCAGCGCGGCCGGGTCCTCGACCTCATGCAGGCCATCACCATCCGCCCGGGCGATACCATTCCCGTCGCCGCCCATTATCTCGGCGTGATGACCGCGATGACCCGGCTGAAACTCGCCCGCGGCGACGACGATCTGCGCGGTGTGGTCGACTACCTCTGGACCGTCGCCACCGGAATCGAGGACGGCGACCTCTCCGATGCCGAACGCCGCTTGCGTCAGGCGCAGGAGGACCTGAAGAACGCGCTGGACAACAACGCCTCCGACGAGGAGATCGCGCGGCTGATGGACGAATTGCGCAAGGCGATGGACGCGCTCATGCGCGAACTGGCCGAGCGCGCGCAGCAAAACCCTCGCACCGCGCAGCGCGATCCCGATACGCGCGAATTGCGGCGCAACGACCTTGAACGCATGCTCGACCAGATCGAACGGCTGTCGAAATCGGGCCAGAAGGACAAGGCCCGCGAACTGCTGTCGCAGCTTCAGGAGATGATGGAGAACCTGCAGGCCGGCCGTCATGACCGCCAGCAGGGTGATTCCGCCCAGAACCCCATGCGCCGCCAGATGAACAAGCTCGGCGAGATCATGAAGCGCCAGCAGGAGCTGATGAACGAAACCGATCGCATGGGGCGCGAAGGACAGCAGGGCGAGCAGCAGGAAGGCCGCGACGGGCAACAGCAGGGTCAACAAGGCCAGCAGGGTCAGCAGGGCGAGGGTGGCGAGCAGCAAGGCGGTCGCCGGCCTGGCCGCGGCAACGAACCTGGAGACGGCTTCGGCGACCTGCAGGACCGGCAGGGCGAACTGCGCGGCCAGCTCGGCCAGTTGATGGATCAGCTCGGCGGCATGGGCATCCAGCCGGGCGAGGGGTTCGGAGACGCGGGCAAGGCCATGGACGGTGCCGGCGATGCCCTCGGCGACAGCGACCGCGAAAGCGCGGTTGGCGAGCAGGGTCGCGCGCTGGAAGCGCTTCGCCGCGGCGCGGAGGACATGATGCGCCAGATGCAGCAGGCCAACCAAGGCGAGCAGGGCGGCTCGGAGCCGGGCGGCCGCCGCGACGGATCGTCCCGTGATCCGCTCGGCCGGCCGGAAGCAACCAGCGGACCGGATTTCGGCGAGACCGTGGAGGTTCCCGACGAGATCGACGCCGAGCGCGCGCGCCGTATTCTCGAAGCAATCCGCAAGCGCCTTGGCGACGCCTCGTCACCGGAGGGCGAAAAATCCTATCTGGAGCGGCTACTGGACCTGCGCTGATCCCTGGCCGAGAGCTGCGGCGACCGCGCCGCGCAGCTGCGCCAGCTGGAACGGCTTCTGCAACACGTCGATGATGATGCTGGACAGGTCGGCCGCCCGCTCGCGCTGTTCGGCGTAGCCGGTCATCAGCAGGATCTTGAGTTCCGGAAAGCGCGCCGCCGCCGCCTTTGCCATGCCGATGCCATCGAGGGCCGGCATCCGGATATCGGAGACGATGAGGTCGTAGGCGCCTCCGGCCGCCTCGATCATCGCCAGTCCTTCCTCGCCGTCGGCTGCCGTATCGATGACATAGCCTCCCGACGCCAGGGCGCGCGCCGCCAGCGAGCGGACCGATTCGTCATCCTCGACGACGAGCAGGCGATGTTGGGCCATGTCAGGCATCTCCTGTCACGATGCCGACGAAGGGCAGTTCCCGGAAGGCATGGCCGACATCCATGCCATACCCGACCACGAAGTGGTCCGGACAATCGAACCCGACGAAATCGGCGTCGATCGCGCTCTTCCGGCGCATCCGCTTGTCCAGCAGCGTCGCCACCGAAACGCTGTTCGCGCCGCGCGACAGCATCAGGTCGCGGGCATATTTCAGCGTCTTGCCCGATTCGAGGATATCGTCGATCAGCAGCACGTCACGGCCCTTCGGATCGCTGTCGATATCGCGCAGCACCCGCAATTCGCCGCTCGTGGTTCCCGAGCCGTAGGACGAGATGGTGATGAATTCGACCTCGGGCGCGAGCCCGGCATCGTGCATGGCGCGCACCAGGTCGGCGGCGAAGACGAACGAGCCCTTCAGGATCGCGATCACCAGCAGGTCCTGATGGTCGCGCGAGGCGATCTCCTTGGCGAGTTCGAGATTGCGCCGGGCGATCGCCGACGCGCTGAACAGGACCTCGATGGCCTTGCCGCGAACAACTGGCACTATTTGACCTCCTCGAAGGTAATGTAGATGCGCTTCACCCCGCCCTTGGGAACGTTCAGCCTGCTGGAAAAATCCGCCGTATCGCCGGCGGCCACGACTGGTTTTCCCAGTCCCAGAAGGTAGCGCGTTGTCCCGCCGGTGTCGCTCTCGACATTGACCATGATGTCGGGTGCGACAGCATCGCGCATGCCGGTATTCTGCAACACGCCGTCGACCATCAGCACGTCGCGCCCGCTCAACCGCTTCACGCTCGAGGTTACTTCCATGACCTCGAACCCGGCCGCCTCGTCGGACAGCGCCAGCGACGAGCGGTGGTCGAGCAGCGCGTGACCGCCGGAAAACCAGAACGCCGCGGCGACCGCTAGGATTCCGGTCGCCCAGAACGCCGGTCCGCCGCGCGAGGTCCTGTCCGCCACGGGCGCCGAACCGTTGAGGATGGAAAGGCTTTCCCGCTCGATTGCGGCCGCGACGGGTCGTGCAGATGGCGGGCGCACCGCCTGCGGGACTTCGATCGTCTCGAAATCCGCATCCACGGCATCGTCGGGACGCCGGCCGCCGGGACGTCCGGCTGCCTGCGCGGCAAGGATTTCGCCGTTGACCGGCTGGGGCGGGCGATCACTGGCCATCACGGGTCCTTGAACGGGACATCTGTCTCGGGGTAGCCCTTTTTGGTTAACGCTTTTTCACCGTCGCCGCTGAAATGCCGTTTCCTGCCTGCTTAACCGCGCATTAACCAAGGTTTAGGAAGGGTTGCCACGCAGTTGGCGACATGGGCGACGGGTGTGATCCGTTTCGAGAACGTCGGATTGAGATATGGCATGGGGCCGGAAGTGTTGCGCGATATTTCGCTGCACGTCGAGCCGCATTCCTTCCAGTTCCTGACGGGACCATCCGGCGCCGGCAAGACCACGCTGCTGCGGTTGCTGTTTCTTTCGCTCAAGCCGACCCGCGGCCTGATCACCGTTTTCGGCAAGGATCGTGCGACCCTGCCCCGCGCCGAACTGCCGCTGCTTCGCCGGCGAATCGGCGTCGTCTTCCAGGATTTCCGCCTCCTCGACCACATGACCACGTATGAGAATGTCGCGCTGCCCCTGCGCGTGCGCGGGCGCGAGGAATCCTCCTACAAGGCCGATGTCGTCGATCTGCTCAAATGGGTCGGGCTCGGCGAACGGATGCACGTTCTTCCTCCCGTGCTCTCGGGCGGCGAGAAGCAGCGCGCCGCGATTGCGCGCGCCATCATCGAGAAACCGGAAATGCTGCTCGCTGACGAACCGACCGGAAATGTCGATCCGCCCCTGGCGACACGCCTGCTGAAGCTCTTCCGCGAACTCAACCGGCTCGGCACCGCCGTCGTGATTGCCACCCACGACCTTGCCCTGATGGACCAGATCGACGCGCGCCGCATGGTCCTCGGCGACGGCCGGCTCGATGTCTATGAGTAAGGCGGCTTCATCATCCGGCGTCGCCGCTGCCGCACGCAAGTCCGGCCGCCCGCTGTCGCCGATTGTCCCCCGCGACAATGTCGCCGGCCGCGCCCTCGCCTTCGTTATCGCCATCATGACCTTCCTGTCCTGCATAACGATGGGCGCGGTAACATTGGTGCGCTCCTCGGCCGCGGCATGGCAGACGCAGATTTCGCGCGAGGCGACCATTCAGGTGGTGCCGCGCGACGGGCTCGACATGGAAGCAGCCCTCGTTTCGGCGCGGGATCTCGCGGCCGCCTTCCCCGGCATCGCCGGCGCACGGATTGTCGACGTCGATGAAACCGCCCGCCTGCTGGAGCCGTGGCTCGGTTCGGGCCTCGATCTCGCCGATCTGCCGGTGCCGCGCCTCGTTATCGTGACGATCGACGAGAGCGCGCCGCCGGATTTCCCGGCGCTGGCCCAGCGGCTTGGCGAAAGGGTACCCGACGCCACCCTGGACGACCATCGCGCCTGGGTCGACCGTCTGGTGGCGATGGCCCGCGCCACCGTCGCCATCGGGCTGGCGGTGCTGGCGCTGATGCTGACGGCAACAGTGCTGGCGGTCGTCTTCGCCACCCGCGGCGCGATGGCCGGCAATGATCACATCATCGAGGTCCTGCATTTCGTCGGCGCCGAATCGGGGTTCATTGCCCGCCAGTTCCGCCGGCATTTCCTCGTGGTCGGCCTGCGCGGGGCTTTGGCCGGCGGCCTTCTGGCCGTCGGCGTGTTTCTCGGCGTCTTCTGGTGGACCGCCTCCAACCGGGCCACGCCGCAGGCCGAGCAGGCGGTCGCCCTGTTCGGGAATTTCTCGGTCGGCTGGGCGGGCTATGTCGGTGTCGCGGCGGTCATCCTGCTTGTCGCCACCCTGACCGCCGTCACGTCCCATGTGACCGTGGTAAGGCAGCTCAATGCCATCGACACGACCTGAAACAGCGGCGCTCCGCGCCGTCATGCTTCTGGCGATTGCTGATATTCGGCGCTAGAACGCGGCGATGGAATCGCCCCCTGCCCAGGCCGCGCCGCACCAGCGTGCCCCTGCATTTCGCCGGACGGTTTTTGCCGTGTTCGGCGGACTTGTCGTTGCCGCGCTCGCCTATGGCGCCGGCTTCGGCATTTTCGGGCTGAGTATTGCCGCGATGCGTGCACCGCTGACAGTTCCCAAGGCGGATGGCATCGTCGTGCTCACCGGCGGCCGTCAACGGATCGCCGCCGCCATCGACCTGCTCAAATCCGGCATGGGTAAGCGCCTGCTGATCTCGGGCGTCAACCCGATCACCGACCGCGCCGCGTTGCAGGCGGCCAACGGCGCCGCGCCAGCGCTGTTTTCCTGCTGCATCGATATCGATCATGCCGCGCTCGATACCATCGGCAATGCCGAGGAAAGCGCCAAGTGGCTGCGTGACCGCGGTTATGCCTCGGCCATCGTCGTCACCTCCAACTACCACATTCCGCGCTCGCTGCTGGAAATGCGCCGCGCCGTCGGCAATGTCGATCTGATCCCCTACCCCGTCGTCAACGAGCAGCGCAGTGCCCTCGGCTGGATCGCCGATGCCGACGCCATGCGCGTCCTCTTTGTCGAATATTCCAAATATGTCGGCGCGCTGATGCGCGGTGCCCTCGACCACCTTTCCGACCGGACATCTGTTGCCAGCGTCGCCGGCGGCTGATCGTTGGCCTCGACCGCGCCATCGTGTAACGCTGTGCTGTCCCCACCGGGTGCATCGGTATGCTGAAACTCCGCTCGCTTGCCTATAACGTCGCCTTCTATGCGACGATGATCGCCCAGATGATCATCTGGACGCCCTTCTATTTTCTCGTGCCGCGCCGCTACGCTTGGTATGTGCCCAAATTCTGGGCCCGTAACAGCATCTGGATGCTGGAGAAGATCGCCGGCACCAAGGTCCGGATCGAGGGCCAGGAAAACCTGCCGAACGGAGCATTCATCCTGGCGCCGAAGCACCAGTCGCTGATCGATATTCTGGCGTTGGTGCCGATCATTGCCGACCCGTTCTTCATCCTGAAGCGCGAACTGATGTGGATACCGCTCTTCGGCTGGTACGTCGCCCGGATGAACATGGTGCCGGTCAAGCGCGGCGATCGCGCCCGCGCCCTGCGCGATGTCGTCGCCAAATCGACCGAACGTCTTGGCCAGGGACGCGAACTGCTCATCTATCCGGAAGGAACGCGACGCCCGCCCGGCGCCGAGCCCGCCTACAAATACGGCATCGTGGAACTCTATGCCCGCCTCGGCGTGCCGGTCGTGCCCATCGCCCACCAGGCCGGCCTGTTCTGGCCGCGGCGGAAGATGGTACGCCATCCCGGCACCATCGACATCAGGATCCTGCCGCCGATCCCGCCCGGCCTGGCGAAGGAGGAATTCCAGTCCCGCCTTGTGTCCGAGCTCGAGGCGGCCAGCGACGCGATCCTCGTCGAAACCGCCGCACGGCCCGGATGCCCGCCCCTTCCGTCGACCGCGCGTGCCCGCCTTGCAGCGCTCAAGGCTGCGGCGAACTGACCAGCCGGGCGACATGCTCCAGCCAATGATCCCGGATTCCGAGTTCGTGCAGGTGCTCCACGGTATTGAGCACATAGTCGCGATTGACGCCGGAAACGCCTGCCGCGTCGCGCACGATGGCGGCGGCGTGTGCCGCATCGAGGCGGCCGGCATATTGTTCATGTCCGCGATCGGCGACATAGGCAATGGCCGGCACGCGCCGCCCGTCATCGAGCAACACGCCGACCTGCCGCTCCAGATAGACCAGGGTCACCTGTTCGCGTTCGCGCAGATAGGCGACAGTCTGCCCGGCAAGTCGCGCCTCCACGTGGAAGGCACGTCCGACGCAGGAGCCGCCGCGATCGAGGCCGAGCACCAGTCCGGGCTTTTCGCGCGTGCCGCGATGCACATAGGAGCGCACGCAGAGCGCGCGCCGATAGCCGGCGAGGCGCGCGCGCCGGGCTTCGATGAAATCGAAGCCGGGTCGCCACATCAGCGAGCCATAGGCAAAAACCCAGAGACCGTCCACGTCGCCAACCGCCTTCATGCGTCAACGCCGCGCGGCTGTAGAGAGGCCGGTCGATGAGGTCAAGGCGGATCGGCAGGTTGTTCGGCTGGCTGGCTTTACTCGCTGGCCTGGCCGCCATCTGGTCTGCGCTGTGGTTCGGCGCCGCCGGCCGGCTGGAGGAATTTGTCCGTTCCGCGCTTGCGAGGATGGAATCCTCCGGCGCCCGGGCAGCCTGCGAAAGCCTCGACGTGACCGGTTTCCCATCGAACCTGGCGCTTCGATGCCTGGCTGCCGCCTATACCCGCGACGTCGACGGCATCTCCCTGAAGGCCGGCCGCCTGGACGCCGCCTGGTCGGTGACATCACCGATGACGGCGACCGCGGCGTTGGCCGGTCCCGGCCAGGTGGAACTGCCGGGGCTCGTGCCGCTCGACCTCAACTGGTCGGCGCTCGTCGCCGAAACCCGTCTGTGGTTCCCGCGCCCCTCAAGCATCGCGATCCGCCTGAACGACCTCGTCGCCCGCAGCGCCGCCGACGACGGCGAATTGTTCGCCCTGCGCTCGTCGACCGCTTCGGCGACCATTGATGGTGCGGACATCGACATCGCCCTCGACGCGGCCGACGCTCATATCGCAACCGCGTCCGGACCGGTCACCGCCCTGCCGGTCCAGACGCTGACCTTGACCGCAAAGGTGCGGGACGGCGCGCACCGTCTGCTCGGAGAACGCCCGTCGGTTCGCGGCACGGTCCTTGAGATCGAAGCACTCCGCGTGGTTCCGCGCGATGACATTGCGGTGTCGGCAAACGGTCGCCTCGCGGTTGACGCAAACGGCTTCGTCAGCGGCGATCTGGAGGTCCACCTGACCGATCCCGTTTCGCTTGCCACGATGCTTGCGTCCGCCTTCCCTGCTCATGCGGAGGAGATCAGGACCGGCTTCGAGGCGCTGGCTGCGATGCAATCGCCGCCGGGCTCGGGCAGCGGCATCAAGCTCCGCTTCGTCGACGGGCAAGCCTTCCTCGGCTTCCTGCCGCTCGGCTTCGTCCCCGCCCTGCCCTAGGTCTTCGGCGTCTGCGCGACCTGGCGGCCGAAATCGGGCAGATCGACTTCCTGGCCGGCCTCGATGATCGAGCGGCGAACCGCTCGGGTGCGCGTGAAGAGATCGAACAGCTTGTCGCCATCGGCCCAGCGAATCGCCCGCTGCAGCGAGGCGAGATCCTCCATGAACCGCGACAGCATTTCGAGGATGGCGTCGCGATTATGCAGGCAAACGTCCCGCCACATCGTCGGGTCGGACGCGGCCAAGCGGGTAAAGTCGCGGAAGCCCGATGCCGAATATTTGATGACCTCGGATTTGGTCACCGTCTCGAGGTCGTCCGCCGTTCCGACGATATTGTACGCGATGATGTGCGGCAGGTGGGAGACGATGGCGAGCACCATGTCATGATGCGCCGGCTCCATAACATCGACACGCGAGCCGCAGGCCGTCCAGAAGCGCGTGAGCTTGCCGACGGCCCCCGCATCCGCGTCGGGCGTCGGCGTCAGGATGCACCAGCGATTGTCGAACAGCGTTGCGAAACCGGCGTCGGGACCGGATTTCTCGGTCCCGGCGATCGGGTGGCCTGCGATGAAATGGACCCCCGCCGGAATGTGCGGCGCCATCTGCTGGATGACCGAAGCCTTGGTCGAGCCGACATCGGTAACAATCGCACCTTGCTTCAGCCCCGGCGCGATCGCCTCGGCGACGGCGCCGGACGCGCCGACCGGCACGGAGACAATGACCAGATCGGCATCGCGCACCGCTTCGACCGGATCGGCGACATAGGCGTCCCCCAGGCCGAGTTCTTCCGCGCGTTTCAGCGTTTCCGAACTCCGCGTCGAAATGACGATGCGGTCCGCCAGTGCCCGATCACGAATGACACGCGCCAGCGACGAGCCGATGAGGCCGATGCCGACGAGCGCGACCGTCTTGAACGTCGGCATTTCAGGTCTTCCCGAGGAATTCGGCGAGAGCGGCGACAACGCCGCGATTGGCGTCTTCGGACCCGATGGTCAGCCGCAGCGCATTGGGGAATCCATAGGCGGAAACGCGCCGCAGGATGAACCCCCTCTCGATCAGGAAGCGGTCGGCCGCTTCGGCCGTGTGCGCCGCGTCGCCATCCGGAAAGTGCACAAGCAGGAAGTTGCCGACGCTCGGCGTCACCCGCAGGCCGAGGCGCGTGAGTTCTTCCGTCAGCCAGCCGAGCCACCGGTCGTTATGCGCCACCGCAGCCTCGACATGCGCGCGGTCGCCGATCGCCGCCGTCCCGGCGGCAATGGCCGCGGCATTGACATTGAACGGACCGCGCACCCGGTTGACCGCGTCGACCACATGCGCCGGCGCGTACATCCAGCCGATGCGCAGCCCGGCAAGTCCGTGGATCTTGGAGAAGGTGCGCGTCATCACGACGTTCTCGTGCGCCGACACCAGTTCGAGCCCGGCCTCGTAGTCGTTGCGGCGCACATATTCGGCATAGGCTGCATCGAGCACCAGAAGCACGTCCTTCGGCAATGCCGCGTGCAGGCGCCGCACCTCCTGGACCGGAATGTAGGTGCCGGTCGGATTGTTCGGGTTGGCGAGGAAGACGATGCGCGTGCGCGGCGTCACCCGCGCCAGGATGGCGTCGACATTCGCCGTCTCGTTCGTCTCCGGCGCAATGACCGGCGTCGCCCCCGCCGCCATGATGTAGATCTTGTAGACGAGGAAGCCGTGCTCCGTGAAAAGGCCCTCGTCGCCGGGCTTCAGATAGGTCTGGCACAGCAGGCCGAGCACTTCGTCGGACCCGTTGGAACACAGGATGTTGGCCGCGTTCAGCCCGTGCGCGGCCGCAATGGCCTCGCGCAGCCTGGTTGCCGAGCCGTCGGGATAGAATTCCAGCTTGTCGGCCAGCTCCGCGAACGCGGCCTTCGCCTTGGCCGAGGCGCCAAGCGGCGTCTCGTTGGACGAAAGCTTGTGCACCTTGACCGCGCCCGGCGCCTCGTGGCGGCCCGGCACATAGGCGGCGATGTCCATGACACCCGGCTTGGGCTGCGGCCTGCCGGCCTTTTCCTTCGCGTCCATGATAGTGACCCTTCGCGCCTCGACTGACGGCGCAGGCGCAATAGCCGTTGGGGTCAGGATTGTCGAGCGGATCGTGGTGCGGCGCGCCCCAAGCCCTGCGGCGCCAGCACCGGCACGAACACCCGTCGCGACGACCGGGCGGAGACCGGAAGCCCCTGGTACAATCGCTTCTGGGCCTCGACCACGATCACGCCGGAGAACATCGGCCACAGGCGCCGGCCGGTGCGCTCGAACGCGGAATAGAGACGCAGCAGCGCCCGCCGGCGCGTCGGCGGGAAGAACAGCGCTTCGCCGAAGGCGCCGGGCGTGAAATTGGCCTCGCGCAGCAGCGCGGTCAGCTGGCTGCGCGAATAGGGCCGGCCCGCGCCGAACGGCGTGTGCTCGGATCGCGCCCACATGCCGCGACGGTTGGGGACGACGATGACCAGCCTGCCGCCCGGCGCCAGCACCCGCCATGCCTCGTGCAGCATGTCGCGCGGGCTTTCAGCGAATTCGAGCGCGTGGACCAGCAACACGCGGTCGACGGCGGAATCCGACAGCGGCAGTTCTTCCTCGAACACCAGCGCCGTGGCCGACGGCCCGTCAACCGGCCAGCGCACCGCGCCCTGTCCAGCCGGCATCAAAGCGAAGGTCCGCTCGGCCTTTTCGCCGAAGCGGTCCAGCCAGGGCAGGCAGTAGCCGAGGCCGACCAGCCGTTCCTCGGCGATCGGGTCCCACAAGGCGGTGAGGGCCGCCGCGATCGAACGCTCGGCGAGGCGCCCGGTCATGGTCGCGTAGAAGGCCCTGAGATCGACAATGTCGGCATGCATGGGGGAAAACGTAGGGCCGCGCGGCTCGGCCTGCAACCGTGGCGGGGTGACACCGTCTTTTTCGCGGTCTACATCTCGCTATCCTGCAACGAGAGCGACATGCCATGGCCCTTCAGGTCGAACAGTTTTCCTGCCGCGACGACAATTACGGCGTCCTCGTCCATGACCCCGTGTCCGGCCGCACCGCGCTGATCGACGCCCCCGAGGAGGAGGCCATCGTCGCCGCCGTCGAGCGCACCGGCTGGACGCCGGATATCATCCTGACCACCCACTGGCATCCCGATCATGTGGAAGCGAACCTGCCGCTGAAGGCGCGCTACGGGCTGACCATCACCGGTCCGCAAGGCGAAGCGGCGAAGATTCCGGGCATCGACCGTGCGGTCGCCGGCGGCGATGAGTTCGCCTTCGGCTCCGAGACGGTGCACGTCATCTCCACGCCCGGCCATACCGCCGGCCACATCGTCTATCACTTCCCGCAGAGCGGCCTGCTTTTTGCCGGCGATACACTGTTTTCGCTCGGTTGCGGGCGTCTTTTCGAGGCGCCGGCCGCCGACATGCAGGCCTCGCTCGCCCGCATCGCCGCCCTGCCCGTGGAAACGCGGATCTATTGCGGCCACGAATACACCGCGTCCAACGCTCGTTTCGCCCTCTCCGTCGATCCGGACAATGCCGCACTCGCCGCCCGTTCCGCCGAAGTCGGTTCGCTCCGGGCCGAAGGCAAGCCGACCCTGCCGACCACGCTTGGAATGGAACTCGCCACCAATCCGTTCCTGCGCTGGGGCGATCCGGCCATCCGCCGCAACATTGGCCTCCCGAATGCCACCGACGCTGAGGTCCTGGGCGAGGTTCGCCGGCTCAAGGACGTGTTCAAGTGAGGAAGCCGAGGGTAATCGTCGCCTGGCCGAGCCAGTAGAGGGTCCACACCCCGTAGGCGAGCGGACGCGAAGCGGCCGAGCCGTGCGCGACGAGAAAGCGCTCGGTCCCCAGCATTGTGTCCGACGCCATGAACATCACCGCGCCCAGCGGCACGAACCGTGGCGCGACGACGAGCGATGACAACCCCATCGCCAGGATCGCCAGGCCATAGGCGGTCACCGGCAGCCGCAGCGTGTCGCCGACCGCCGGCCGGAGCCGGACAATCATGACGCCTGTCGCAATCGTCATCGCGACGCCGATGGCGAGACGCGGAGCGGTCAACGCCACCGTCACTATCCCTTCCGTCAGGAACAACGCCACGTAGGCCAGATGCGCCGCAAAGAACGCGCCCAGGCCGCTCAGAAAAGGCTTTTCTCCGTCGAAGGCGAGAAAGGCATCCCCGACGGAACTGAGCAACAACGCAGCGACGAGTAGCCACGGCCCGCCCGCAAGAAAGGCGAGCACCGCCAGCAAGACGACCGAGGCGGTCTTGACGGCCGCCCGTTTCCCTGTCCGGGGTTGCGCCAGCATGACAAGATAGAGCAGCGCGGCGACGGCGGCGAAGATCAGCGTGCCGTTTTCCGCCGTCGACGGTCCACCCGCGAACGGCATCATGTCCGCACCCTCCGTGGCATCAGCATGTCCTTGGCGGCAAGTGCGGCGCCGCCGGCGATCAGCAGGCAGGCAGCGATGATCGTCGGGCTCGCCTGCGCTCGGCCGACGGCCAGAAGCGCCAGCGTCGACAGCAGCGGCGCGGCATAGCTCGCCGCCCCGAGCACGCGAATGTCACCGTGTTTCACACCGTGGTCCCAGACATAGAAGGCCGCGCCGACCGGCATCAGCCCGAGGCCGACAATCGCCAGCCATTCGCCGGCTGCCTGCGGCCACACTGTGTCCTCCAGCGCCACATGCGACAGCGCCGCGAGCAGCGCTGTCGCTGCGCAGAAAACCGTCACCGCACCGGTCGGCGCCGCAGCGAAGCGGCGCATGGCGAGCGAATAGCCGGACCACAGGAATGCGCAGCCGAACGCCATCGCGTAGCCGAAGGCATGACGCGGATCGAGCGTGAGCCCCTGCCCCTTGGTGACGATGAGGGCCGTCCCGGCCAGCCCGATGGCCGCTCCGGCGAGATGGTGCCAACCGAGCCGCTCGCCGCCAAAGAGCGCAGAGCCGATGACGATGAACAGCGGCCACAGATAGGCGATCAGGCTGGCTTCGACCGGCGGCGCGTGGCGCAGCGCGGTGAAGTAGAAGAAATGATAGCCGAACAGGCCGCCGATCCCGAGCACCCAGACGATGGGTCTGACGCCGCGAAGCGAGCCCCCCGCCCAGCCGAAGGCCGACGCAACCAGGCCGACACCGGTTCCGATGGCAAAGGTCACCGCCGCGAGCTGGAAGGGCGGCATTGTCCCCGACGCGGCCGTGAACAGCGCCAGCAGCGACCACATGACGATCGCAAGAAAGCCGATGAAGGTAGCCCGCCGCATGAATCCGACCCGATTGGTGGCGCGGACAATGGCGACGCCGACCCGGTCCGTCAATTCTCCCCGAAACGGGTCGCATAGACCCTGACGGTGCCGACTTCGGTTCCGATCGAACCGGCGACAGGTGCCCACAGTCCGGCAAGGCCGGAATCGGCGAAAGCGATCTCGATGGCGCTCTTGGTGCGAAGATATTCAATCGCCTTGCGGCTCTTGCGATAGCCGGCCACGGGCACGAAGCGCCCCTTGCAGCGGACCGCCTCGCCCTTGTAGCCCTTGACCGCGACCTTGGCGGTTCCCGCCGGCGACAGCACGAGGTCCGCGCGCGTCTCGCCGTCGAAAATCTTCAGGGTTCGCGCGCAAACCTCCTGCGGCGACGACGCGGTGAACAGCGTTGCCGAAAGCGGATCGACGACGGCCTTCAGCAGGTCCCGCGAGACGGGGATATAGTCGGCCGCCTTTGCCGCCTTCGACGCCGGAACGTTTTCCACCTTGACGACGTCGCCGCCGGAAAACGCGATGTCCGTGCGCGCCGTCTTGCCGCCGGACGCGTAGCGCAACGCGTAGGTCGCCGGCTCGACGCCATTCGGCCCGACATTGCCGTCGATCTTCGTGGTGCCTTTCGTCTGGTCGAAAAGCACCGCCACGCCGGCGCTGGAAAAGGAACCGGTGAGGCTGTAGCGGTCGCCGTCTACCGTCGAGGTGAAGGAGGAACGGGCGATCTTCAGCCCGAGGTAGGAAACCACATAATCGGCGTGGAAGATGCGCTTTCCGGCTTCAGCAGCGGAATCGAGCGGGCCGGCGCCGATCGGTGTGGCCAGGAGGAACGTGGCGGCGGCAATACCGTATCTCAGGCGCATGTCTTCCCTCTTGCATCACCCCGCGCCGGGGGCCATTGTGCAGCGCAATCCGGCAAACATTTGGCTGTTCGTCCCTGAACATTCAATGAATGGGACTTTTCGGCGCTGCTTGACGGCTTGGCCGATAGACAGTATGACCGCGCGACTTTTTCCACCGGTTGCCTGTCCGAACGCGCGCGGCTCCACGCAATTTTGCTGCGACGACAGGGTTTGGCGACCAACGATTGAAGGATTGCACCATGTCCCGCGTCTGCGAACTGACCGGCAAGGCCGTGATGACCGGCAACAACGTCAGCCACGCCAACAACAAGACCAAGCGCCGCTTCCTGCCCAACCTCGTCAATGTGACGCTGTTGTCGGAAGCCCTCGGCCGCTCCGTGTCGCTGCGTATTTCGGCCAATGCCCTGCGCACGGTCGAGCATCGCGGCGGCCTCGACGCCTTCCTCGTCAAGGCCGATGCCGGCGACCTGTCGAGCCGCGCCCGCCTGATCAAGAAGCAGGTGGCCAAGAAGCTCGCCGCCGAAGCAGCCGCCTGATCCTTCCGGCGGAACGGCGTCGCCGTTCCGCGCTGGTTCCATCACCCAGGATAAAAAAATGAAGCTCCAGGAACTGTGGCCCTTTGCGGCGGCGATGGCGATTGTCGTCGTCGCGTCTAACATTCTGGTGCAGTTCCCGGTCGACGGTACCGTCGCGGGCATCGCCCTCGCTGATATCCTCACCTGGGGCGCCTTCACCTATCCGTTTTCATTCCTGGTGACCGACCTCGCCAACCGTTCGCACGGACCCCGCTTCGCCCGGCTCGTGGTGATCGTCGGTTTCGTCGTCGCCGTCATCTGCTCGATGACGGTTCCGGACCTCCTCTACCGGTTCGGCCTGATTGGCTTTGAGACGGAACCCGGCCGCCTGGCGCGCATCGCCGCCGCCTCCGGCTCGGCCTTCCTCGTCGCCCAGCTCCTCGACGTCACGGTCTTCAACTGGCTGCGCCGGCAAAGCTGGTGGCGCGCGCCGGTGATTTCGTCGCTGCTCGGCTCGGTCATCGATACGGCAATCTTCTTTTCCATCGCCTTTGCCGCCGCCTTCGCCTTTGTCGGCCCCGGCGACGGATTTGCGTCTGAAACCGCCCCGCTTCTCGGCAGCTTCGCCGCTGTCGCCCCGCGCTGGGTCTCCTGGGCGCTCGGCGATCTTTCCGTCAAGCTTGTGATCGCTGTCGTCGCTCTGATCCCCTACCGGATCGTCATGGCACGCTTTGCCGCCGACGCGGCCGCGGCCTGAATGGATCCGTTCTAGTCCGCCAGACGGAATTCCAGGTACAGATTGCGCTGAAGGATCGAGTGGTTGTCGTCAGAGATGATCGACACCATCGTCGCGCCGTCGGCGCGTTTCCAGACGTCCATGCCTTCCATGTTGTCGATCTGATAGCTCATGTCGGCGACGAGCAGCACATCGCCATCGACCCGCGCGCCTTTTCTGATCGTATCGCCCGCAATCCGGCGAAGCCGCATCTTCACGCCTTCGGCCATGGCGAAGGAACGCTCCAGCAGCAGCAGGTCGCCGTTCGGCAGGAAGGCGCCGTCGGTGATGTCGAACTCCCCGGACCGCGCGACAGTGAAGATGCCCTTCAGCGGTCCCTCGATCACTGCGCCGAAAATGTCGCCGTGCCTGTCGAGGCTTTTTTCGGAGACGAGCACGCGCGCGCCCTCGAACGGGCCGTCGGCCGGTGCGACGGCAATCGTCTCGAAACCCCGGTTGGACCGCAATTCCTTTGCCGGCACGAGGAAGTCGAGGTCGCGTAGCGGACCCTTCATGTCGGCCGGGTCGAGAGCGTATTCCGAAACGCGGTGAACGCGCTCAAAACTCGCCGTCACCTTCCCGTCCTTGAGGCCGAGCCCTTCGGCGTCCGTCAGCCATTTTTCGCCGAGGATCTTGCCATCCTTTCCGACCATTTCCTGCATGGTGAAACGGGACAGCCCGGACGGCCGCCCTTCGGCGTCGTGTTCGAGGCGACCGAAGAACCAGAAGCCGGTATCGGCAACCCCAACGAAATCGGTGCCGGGCTGCAGGAAGCGGATGGCCGACAAGGCGCCGAGATCGGCATTGTCGGAGCTGAGGGCAAGCCCGCCGACGAATTCCAGCGGTCCGAATTGCGTGCGGTCCGAGCCGATCTCGAACCGGCTGATCGGCCGCGCATGGATTTCGAGTGTCTTGACCGGCGCGTCCGCCAGTGCCGCCGACGAAAAGGCCAGAAGCATCGCCCCAAGGGCGGCGGCCTGTCTCATCCGGCTCTCTTCATTGCGGCCGCACGCCCGGTTTCCTCGGAGAACAGCGACGCGAGCTGCTCGGTCATCGCACCGGCAAGCTCTTCGGCATCGACGATGGTGACGGCGCGGCGATAGTAGCGCGTCACGTCGTGACCAATGCCGATGGCGATCAGTTCGATCGGCGACCGTGTCTCGATCAGTTCGATCACGCCGCGCAGATGCCGCTCCAGATAATTGCCCGGATTGACCGACAGCGTCGAATCGTCGACCGGCGCGCCATCGGAGATCATCATCAGGATCTTGCGCTGTTCGGGGCGTTGCGCCAGCCGCTTGTGCGCCCACAGCAGCGCCTCGCCATCGATGTTCTCCTTCAGCAGGCCCTCGCGCATCATCAGCCCGAGATTTCGCCGCGCCCGCCGCCACGGAGCGTCGGCCGACTTGTAGATGATGTGGCGCAAATCGTTGAGCCGGCCGGGGTTTGCGGGCTTGCCGTCCTTCAGCCACTTCTCGCGCGACTGCCCGCCCTTCCAGGCCCGCGTCGTGAAGCCGAGGATTTCGACCGAAACGCCGCAGCGCTCCAGCGTGCGCGCCAGGATGTCGGCGCAGATCGCCGCAACGGTGATCGGCCGCCCGCGCATCGAGCCGGAATTGTCGATCAGCAGCGTCACCACCGTGTCGCGGAACTTCGTGTCCTTCTCGCGCTTGAACGACAGCGGCTGCATCGGATCGATGACGATGCGCACCAGTCGTGCGGAATCGAGGTATCCTTCCTCCAGATCGAATTCCCATGACCGGTTCTGCTGCGCCATCAGTCGCCGCTGCAGCCGGTTGGCGAGCCGCCCGACCACGCCCTGCAGGCTGGCGAGCTGTTTGTCGAGATAGGCGCGCAGCCGGTCGAGTTCCTCCTCCTCGCACAGTTCTTCCGAGGCGATCGTCTCGTCGAAGGCCGTGGAAAAGACCTTGTAATCGAAATCGGGCGGCAATTGCGTGTAGGAGGGTTCCGGACGCTTGGCTTCGCCGGGCGTTTCGGACTCAAGGTCCTCTTCCTCGCCGGCGTCCTCGGCCGCAGCGTCGGAGGCTTCCGCCTCACCCTCCTCCGATTCGTCCGAACTCGAATCGCTTTCCTCCGGCCTGCTCTCCTCGCCGCCGGAATCCTCTTCGCCCTCTTCCTCGTTGCGGTCCTCGCCCTGCGGTGGCTGTTCGTCGTTTTCGGCAGACTGGTCCTCGTCCTCGTCGCCGAGCTCCTCGGCCATCTCCATCGAGACGAGCATGTCGCGGACGACGCGCGCGAACGCGTTTTGATCGGTGATCTTCGCGGCGAGACCGTCAAGGTCTCCTGCCGCCTTGCCCTCGATCCAGTCGCGCCACTGGCCAACCAGGGCCTGCGCGCTCTTCGGCACCGGACGGCCGGTCAGCCGCTCGCGCACGATCATGGCGATGGCTTCCTCGATCGGCGCGTCTTCGCGGCTTGCCGCCGTCGCCATCGGCGAACGGGCATACTTGTCCTCGAGCATGGCCGAGAGATTTTCGCCGACGCCGATCATCGCGTTCGCGCCGATGGCCTCGACCCGCGCCTGCTCGACCGCATCGTAGATCGCCCGCGCCTGGCGGCCTTCCGGGGCGAGCTTCGCGTGGACGCGCGCGTCATGGCGCGCCTGCCGCAAGGCCATCGAATCGCCGAGGCCGCGGGTCACCGTCAGTTCGGCCCGCGTCGGCTTCTTGGTCGGCTCGGGAAGCCGCGCGCGACCGGCGGCGAACGCCGGCTTGTCCTTGCCGAAAGCGATCTCGAGGTTCTTGTCGGCGGCGATTGCCCGCATGCAGACGGTCAGCGCCCGTTTGAAAACGTCGCCGTCGCCGCCGCTCTTGCCTTTTCCACGGGTGTTGTCGCCCGGCTGGGCCATCGCGGCGCCCCGCTCAGCTCAGCGCCACGTTGAGCGCTGATTCCTTCAGTTCCTCGCCGAAGGCGCGCTGGTAGAACTCCGCCACCAGCGGCCGCTCCAGATCGTCGCACTTGTTGAGGAAGGTCAGGCGGAAGCCCATGCCGACATCGCCGAAGATTTCGGCGTTCTCGGCCCAGGTGATGACCGTACGCGGGCTCATCACGGTCGACAGGTCGCCATTGATGAAGGCCTGGCGCGTCATGTCGGCGACGCGCACCATCTTGGAGACGATGTCGCGGCCCTTGTCGTTGCGCATCGACTTGTTCTTGGCCAGCACGATGGCAACCTCGTTGTCGTGCGGCAGGTAATTGAGCGTGGTGACGATCGACCAGCGGTCCATCTGCGCCTGGTTGATCTGCTGCGTGCCGTGATAGAGGCCCGTCGTGTCGCCCAGGCCGACCGTGTTGGCGGTGGCGAACAGGCGGAAGGCCGGATGCGGCCTGATGACGCGGCTCTGGTCGAGCAGGGTCAGCCGGCCCGAGGATTCCAGGACGCGCTGGATCACGAACATCACGTCCGGTCGGCCGGCATCGTATTCGTCGAACACCAGCGCGACATTGTGCTGGTAGGCCCAAGGCAGGATGCCGTCGCGGAATTCGGTGACCTGCTGGCCTTCCTTCAGGACAATTGCGTCCTTGCCGACCAGATCGATGCGGCTGACATGGCTGTCGAGGTTGACGCGCACGCAGGGCCAGTTGAGCCGCGCGGCCACCTGTTCGATGTGGGTCGATTTGCCGGTCCCGTGGTATCCGGACACCATGACGCGGCGATTGAAGGCAAATCCGGCAAGAATCGCCATCGTCGTCGGTTCGTCAAAGAGGTAGTCCGGATCGACTTCCGGCACGTGCTGATCAGGCGCCGTATAGGCCGGAACCGTCATTTTCGATTTGAATCCGAACACCTTCTCCACCGACAGTGTCGTGTCGGGCAGGTTGGCGATGTCGCGTTCGACCTTGTTCATCATGACTCCCGCGGACTGGGCTACACGCCCCGTCGATCAATCCGGGTTGGCGCTGTTTTACCGTGCGGCTCTAGCAGAAACCGGCCTGCCGGAGCAATCGGTACGCTTGCACGACATCGCGGAACCGATCCTCCGACCCCCGCTCGCCGCCATTGGCGTCGGGGTGATGCTTTTTGACCAGCGCCTTGTATCGCGCCTTGATCTCGCCGGAGGTGGCGGTCACTTCCAGGCCGAGCGTTTCGAGCGCCTTCGCCTCCAGCGGGCGGGCGCGCCGGGTGCGCGGGGTTTGCTCGGTGGCATCGCGCGCGCCGGAAAAGAGATTGAACGGATCGCGCAGGCGCCGGTTCAGGTTCGACGCCCGGCCGCGCATGAAATCGGCGCCGGGCGCCGCACCCCCGCCATTGACCCCCATGCGCCAGGTCGGCCGGTGCCCGGTCAGCGCCTCTTTCTGGAACCGCGCCACATCGTTGTCGGCAAGGCCCGAGAAGTAATTGTAATTCTTGTTGTAGAAACGCACGTGATCGAGGCAGAAGCGGAAATACTCGCCCTCGCGCTGGCGTCCGACCGGCGCCCGGTGGGTCCCGGCCTCTTCGCAGCCGTCCCACTGGCAACGCGGGAAAACGCTGCGCGCCTCCCGCGCGTCGTCGCGCCGGATGCGAATGCGTTCCATGAAGTCGGATACGGGTTTCATGCCGTCTCGATTATGGGTGGTTTGCCGCACGATACAAGAATTGACATTCGCCGATGTTGGTCGGAAACGCTGAAGGACGCGTTTACGCTCCCCGTGCTTCACCAGATATGGGTAGGATCAAAACCAATGTCCATCATTCCCGCCATCGAAAGCAAGCTGCGTTCCGGCCTTTCGCCGACCTTTCTGGAAGTCATCAACGAAAGCCACCGCCATGCCGGCCACCACCATCATGAGCACGGCAAGGAGACCTATTTCGACGGTGCTGGCGAAACGCACCTGCGCATCCGCGTCGTTTCGCCGGCTTTTTCCGGCAAGGGCCGCGTCGATCGCCACCGAATCGTTAATGCCCTGCTTGCCGACGAATTCGCCGCCGGCCTTCACGCGCTGGCCGTCGAGGCGTCTGCGCCGGAAGAGGTGAACTGACGTTCCTCAAGGATCGAGACAGGCGGCGGCGAATGCGGCCACCGCCTGCGTGATCGGCTCCGACGGTTCGCCGATCAGGCGGTTGATCTGGCCGTGCGAATAGGCCGACCCGTCGAACAGGCTGACACTGGCGCCGGACCGGCGCAGCCGGTCGGCCAGGCGATGCGCCGCCGCCTCATGCCCCTTGACCCTGGACCAGGCGATCAGCACCGGCGGTTGGCCGGGACGTTCCGCATAGGTGATCGGCGAAAGCGCCTTCCATTGGCCGGGATCTGAAAACGCCTCGGCATAGACATGGCGCAGGCGCCCGTGCGCAGCCATGTCCTCAAGGTCATAGGCTTCGACATCGTCGAGGATGAGGCCGCCCACACCCACCAGCCCGCCGCGAAGCCCCGTCAGCGCGACGAGATGGCAGCCGGCCGAATGGCCCATCGCGACGATGTGACGGGGGTCGCCGCCATATTCGGCGATATGGTCCCTGACCCAGGCGAAAGCCGCTTCGACATCCTTCGCCTGGGTGGCGACATCGGCCTGCGGCAACATCCTGTAGTCGATGGAAACGAAGACATAGCCGAGGTCGGTGAAGAACTCGGGTTTCTTGTCGACATGGCGGCGGTTGCCGATGCGCCAGCCGCCGCCATGCACCCAGAAGACGACCGGCAGGCCGACCGCCCCGGCCGGCGCGTAGATGTCGAGTCGCGCCGGTCCGTAGTTCGCCGTCACCGGCTCAAGCGGACTGCGCCGCAGGAGACCGGCGGAGGCCGGCGCGACACCGGTCAGGAGGCAGGCCGCACCGAAGAGGAAGGTTCTGCGTTCGATCATTGTCTCACCCTTTCAGGCGAAACCCTGCGCGAGCCAGAAGACGAATGCCAATGAACGATCGGTAATGCGGCGATAGCGTAAATGGTTCCTTACGCGATCGGCACCGGTTTCGCTCTCAGGCGAACGATGCGGTTCTTCTCCCGCCTCATGATGGTGAAACGGACGCCATGAAACGTGAACGCCTGCCGCTCGTTGGGAATTGTTCGCGCCTCGTGGATCACCAGACCGGCGATGGTCGTGGCCTCGTCGTCCGGCAGCGACCAGTCGAGGGCGCGGTTGATGTCGCGGATCGGGGTCGCCCCGTCGATGACATAGGAGCCGTCCCCCTGCCGCTTGATCCCCGGAAGGCCGGCGTCGTGTTCGTCGGCGATATCGCCGACAATTTCCTCCAGGATGTCCTCCAGCGTGAGCAGCCCCTTGACCTCGCCGTATTCGTCAACGGCGATGGCGAGATGGGCCTTTCGGCGCAGGAAGGCGTTGAGCTGGTCGGAGAGCGTCGTCGTTTCCGGCACGAACCAGGGCTTCGCGGCGATTGTGGTGACGTCGATCGCCCCGACCTCCTCGCCGGCCTCGTGATAGGCGCGGACATAGTCGCGGGCGTGCAGCACGCCGATGATGTTTTCCGTCGTTTCCCGGTAGACCGGCATGCGCGTATGCGAACTCGACAGCACCTCCCGAAGGATGGTTTCGGGGCGTTCGTCGGCATCGATCATGCGCATGGCGGTGCGGTGGACCATGACATCGGCCACCTCGAGTTCCGAAAGATCGAGCAGGCCGCCGAGACGGTCGCGGTCGGCTTTCACCACCTGGCCTTCACGGTGCATTTCCTCGACCGCACCGCGCAGCTCGTCCGCCGCCGAAAGCTCCTCTTCCCCGGTCATGCGGCCGAACCATTCGTCCAGTTCGTGCCGGTACGCCACCATAGCCGCCATGGCGGCAAGGAGGACAGCGGCGACGACCCAGCCGGTCATGTCCCGAGATTCTCACGCAGGAAGAGCAGCACCTCCGAGGCCGGCACATCGCGCGCGACGAACGACTGGCCGATGCCGCGCGTCAGGATGAACGTCAGCGCGCCGCGGCTGACCTTCTTGTCCTGCGCGATGAACTCCAGCAGCTTCTCGGCCGATGGCAGGCCGCCCGGCACGTCCGACAGTTGCGTCGGCAGGCCGACCGCCTTGAGATGCCGTTCGACTCGCGCCGCATCGTCCGGGCTGGCGAGATTGAGCCGGGCGGAAAACCGGTGGGCCAAGGCCATGCCGATGGCGACACCTTCGCCATGGACGAGGCGGGCACTGTCATAGGCGGTCGCCGCTTCGAGTGCGTGGCCGAAGGTGTGCCCGAGATTGAGCAACGCCCTGTCGCCCGTCTCCCGCTCATCGCGCGCCACCACATCGGCCTTGGACCGGCATGAGCGCGCGATCGCCTCGGTGCGCGCCTCGCCGCCCTCGAAAACGTCGCGCCAGTTTCCTTCGAGCCAGGCGAAGAAGTCCGGCTGGTCGATCAGCCCGTATTTGGCCACCTCGGCATAACCGGCCCGGAATTCGCGTTCGGGCAATGTATCGAGCGCTCCGGTATCGGCGAGAACGAGGCGCGGCTGGTGGAACACGCCGACAAGGTTCTTGCCGTGCGCGCTGTTGATGCCGGTCTTGCCGCCAACCGAGGAATCGACCTGTGCCAGCAGCGACGTCGGGATCTGGACGAAATTCATGCCGCGGCGGATGATTCCGGCGACGAAGCCGGTCAGGTCGCCGACCACGCCGCCGCCGAGTGCCACGACCGCATCGCCGCGCTCCAGGCGCGCCGCAAGGACGGCATCCACCACCTTTTCGAGATACGGAAAGCTCTTCGTCTTCTCCCCGGGTGGCAGGATGATCGGGTCGGCAGCCGCGACACCGCTTTGGGCCAGCCCTTCGGTGAGCGTGGCGAGATGCGCCGCCGCCACGTTCTCGTCCGTCACCACGGCGACGCGCGCGCGCGGCAGCCGCGCGGCAATTTCCGCGCCGGCGCGCGCGATCAGCCCCGGGCCGATCAGGATGTCGTAGGCCCGGTCGCCGAGACCGACGGTAACCGTTCGTTGCTGGGCGCCGGAGGTCATGCACGTTCCTTTTCATCTTGCGCGGGATGATCGACAAGCCAGGCGTCGATCGCCTGAAGCGTCTCGTCAGCGATGATTTCCCGCGTCTCGTCGCGCGTGACCACGGTGATGTCAGCTTCCGCGTAGACGGGGTAGCGGGCCTCTATGAGCTTCACCATCGTCCCGCGCGGATCGGGCGTCTTCAGCAATGGGCGGTTCTGCTTCTTCGAGACCCGCGCCATGAGCGTGTCGAGGTCCGCCTTGAGCCAGACCGAGACCGCGCTTTCAGCGATCGCCTTTCGGGTCTCGGCATTCATGAACGCTCCTCCGCCGGTCGAGATCACGCGGGCGCCCTCGTGCAGCAGCCGGCTGATGACCCGCTGTTCCAGCGCGCGGAATTCCGGCTCGCCGTAGCGCTCGAACAGCTCCGGCACGCTCATGCGCGATACGTCCTCGATTTCGTGATCCGAATCGGAAAACGGAAGATCGAGCGCTTTGGCCACGATCCGCCCGATCGCCGTCTTGCCGGCACCCATCAGGCCGACGAACACGATGGCGCGCGCGCCCAGGTGCTCACGCATCCGGGCAAGGCGTTCGTCGTCGTTTGCGTCGGTATCGTTCATGGACATGATCCCGCTGCGGCTATGGGCCGAATCCGCCGCGGGCGTCAAGAATGCTTGCCTCTGCGGCCTCGCAGTTCCATAAGGAACTCCGACAACAGGGGTGCCGCGACGTCGATGCCGACGCTGTTTCGCTTTCTCACAACGATCATTTTCCTTGCCGGCCTGGTCTTCGCCGCGATGATCGCGCTCGTGACGTTCGTCCAGCCGAAGCAGGGCGAAATCAGCACCCGCGTTCCCATCGAGGACACCGGAACGCCCGCGGCCGGCCAGTCGCAATGAACAGCCGCACGGCTATCGAATCCTTCCTCGAGATGATGTCCGCCGAGCGTGGTTCGGCAGACAACACGCTTTCCTCCTACCGCCGCGATCTCGAGGATGCCAACGAAGCGCTGGGCGGCGGACTTGCAGATAGCGGCTCAGGGGCGCTCGGCGCCTACATCGCTGGGCTGGCGCGCCGCGGCTTCGCCCCAACCTCGCAGGCGCGCCGTCTGTCGGCGTTGCGCCAGTTCTTTCGTTTCCTCTATGCCGAGGGACTGCGCGGCGACGATCCGACCGGCGTGATCGACAGCCCGCGTCCGGGCCGCCCGCTGCCGAAAACGCTTTCGGAAGCCGATGTCTCCCGACTGCTCGATCAGGCTTCGCGCGAGGCAGCGGGGGAAGCCGCTGATCGTTATGCCGCGTTGCGCCTGCACGCCCTCGTCGAGACCCTATATGCGACCGGATTGCGCGTCTCCGAGCTCGTTTCGCTGCCGGTCACCGTTGCGCTCAGGGACGAGCGCTTTTTCGTGGTCAGGGGCAAGGGCGACAAGGAGCGTGTCGCGCCGCTGTCGGCAAAGGCGCGCGACGCGCTCACCGCCTGGATGGCCGTGCGCGGCGCCGACCGGGAGGCGCAGGACAGCCCCTATCTCTTCCCCTCGCGCGGCGAAGCCGGCCATCTGCCGCGCCAGGTCTTTGCCCGCGAACTCAAGGGATTGGCCGCCCGCGCCGGCCTCGGCGGCGCCGATCTTTCGCCGCATGTCGTAAGACACGCCTTCGCCAGCCACCTCCTTGCCCACGGCGCCGATCTGCGTGTCGTCCAGCAATTGCTCGGCCACGCCGATATTTCCACCACGCAGATCTATACCCATGTACTGGAAGAACGCCTCGTTGACCTCGTCGAAAGCCACCACCCGCTTGCCGAGGCTGGTCGCAAGGGCTAGAGCGATGGCCGCTTCCGCCTTCGCGCAGCAGCGCGCGGGCCGGGAAAGGAACCTGGAACGCCGATGAGCATCTATCTCGACTTCGAAAAGCCGGTCGCCGACATCGAGGGCAAGATCGTCGAACTCCGGAAGATGAGCGAAGGCGGCAACGTCGATTTCGCCGACGAGATAGCCAAGCTGGAGAAGCGGTCGCAGGATACGCTGCGCGACCTCTACAAGGCGCTCGCCCCCTGGCAGAAGGCGCAGGTGGCGCGTCACCCTGACCGTCCGCACTGCCTGCATTACATGGACAGCCTCTTCACCGACATCACCCCGCTGGCCGGCGACCGTGCCTTCGGCGAGGACAAGGCGATCATCGCCGGTCTTGCGCGTTTCCGCGGCACGCCCGTCGCCATCATCGGCCAGGAAAAGGGCGACGACACCAAGAGCCGCCTCGCCCACAATTTCGGCATGGCGCGCCCGGAAGGTTACCGCAAGGCCGTACGGATCATGGAACTGGCGGACCGCTACGGCCTGCCGATCGTCACCCTGGTGGACACTGCCGGCGCCTATCCCGGCATAGGCGCGGAAGAGCGCGGCCAGGCCGAGGCGATTGCGCGTTCGACCGCGACCTGCCTGTCGGTGCGCTCGCCGATCGTCTCGCTCGTCATCGGCGAAGGCGGCTCCGGCGGCGCCATCGCGATTGCCACGGCCAACCGCGTCTACATGCTGGAACACGCCATCTACTCGGTGATCTCGCCGGAAGGCGCGGCGTCCATCCTGTGGCACGATTCGACCCGCGCCAAGGATGCGGCGACCTCGATGAAGATCACGGCGCAGGACCTGAAGGAACTCAAGGTCATTGACGGCATCATCGCCGAGCCGCTCGGCGGCGCGCATCGCGATCCGGCGGCGGCGGTCGCGGCCGCCGGCGAGCAGATCGCCACCGCGCTTGCGGAACTGGCGGCCTCCAATGTCAATCATCGCGAAGCTCGGCGCGACAAGTTCCTTGCCATCGGCCGGGACCTGTAAGGTGGGCCGTCGCCGTTTCGCCATAAAATCGCCAAGGCTGTGCGCTCAATCGGCTCAAAGGCGCGCCGCGCACGCAGGCCTTGCCGTAAGCTTTTGGCAAGGTTAACGGGCGTAAGGAAAGCGGCAGGCTCCCGGCGCGTCGGGGGGGCGGGACACTCCGGACGGTTTCGATGAAAAAGGCGACCCTTGGCGGATTTCTCCTGGCAGCGACCTTGTCGCTCGCCGGTTGCCAGGAAGAGGCGATCAAGGATTTCGGCCCGAAGGCCGAACGGCCGCTGCCCGAGAAGCTCGTTCAGCAGATGAAGGCCAAGGGCATGACCCGCTATTCGCCGGTCATGTTCCGCATCTTCAAGGAAGAGGGCAAGTTCGAGGTCTGGAAGCGCAAGGACACTGGGCGCTACGACCTCGTGACCACCTACGATATCTGCAAGATTTCCGGTGAGCTGGGACCGAAATTCACGGAGGGCGACCGGCAGGCGCCGGAGGGTTTCTACCCGATCCGCCCGTATCAGATGAATCCGAAGTCGAGCTACTACCTCGCCTTCGATACGGGCTTCCCGAACGCCTACGACCGCGCCCACGGCCGCACCGGCGCCAACCTGATGGTGCATGGCGCCTGTTCGTCGTCGGGCTGCTATTCGATGTCCGACGAGCAGGTGGCCCAGATTTATGCCTTTGCCCGCGATGCCTTTCGCGGCGGGCAGTCCGAGATCCAGCTTGAGGCCTTCCCGTTTCGCATGTCGGCCGCCAACATGGCGCGCTACCGCAACGACCCCAACTACCCCTTCTGGCAGATGCTGAAGGAAGGTTACGACCATTTCGAGATCGCCAAGGTCCCGCCGAAGGTGGACGTTTGCGAGAAGCGCTACGTTTTCAATCTGGTTGCCGAGGCAGGCAAGAGCTTCAAGGCCTCGGAAGCCTGCCCGGCGGCTGTTCAGTCGGACTCCATCAAGGTCGCCTATTCGGCCCTGCAGGAAAGCGAGAAATCGGCCTTTTCGGCTGCAACGTCGCAGAACCTGCCGCCGCCCGCTCCATCCATCGCCGGCGTCAAGGAAGCCAATCTCGTTTCGGCGTGGAGCAAGGCCCGCTCGGCCGGAAAGAAGGTTTCGCGCCTGCCTCCCTCCTTCGAAACCGCCGAGAAGCAGAAGGCCGAGGATGAGGTGCGCAAAGCCCTGGCAGCCGCTCCGGTTCCCGAGCCGAAGCCCGCCGCTGCCGCCGAGAGCGCTGACACCAGCGCAACCGCCGAAACCGGCGAACCGGCCCCTGCGAAAAAGAAATGGTGGAAGGTTTTCGGCGGCTGAGCGGTTCCTCGTCTATCCGGCGGTAAACCGCAGCCCGGGCGGAGCAAGGGGATTATCCGTCAGCGCTGTTCGATCGGGCCTATCGATCACGGGATTGTTGACGAACGCGGCGAAGACATCCCGGATCGCCATTTCGTCCAGCGACTTGCCGATGAACACCAGCCGGGTCTGCGCCGGTGATACTGCCCGGTCCAGCCGATAGGGCGGCGACAATGCGCGGCGCACCGCCTGCACCACCAGCGGCGTATCGCCGTCCTCCTGCGTCCACGCCAGGCCCTTGAGCCTCAGCAAGCCCTCGCCGTGAGCCGACAGCACAAGGTCGAGGAACATTGCCAGCGTCAGCCGGCTGATCCGTGTGTCGTGGGCGATGACGAATGAACGCACATCGGCATCATGCGGCCCGTGGCCGTGCGCGTCTTGCCCGTGATCGTGATCGTGATCGTGATCGTGATCGTGATCGTGATCGTGATCGTGATCGTGAGAATGGTGATTGCTGGCGTGGGCGCGCGCAAGGCTCGGGTCGAATGCGCCGTCGAGCAGCATTGCCGCGTCGTCGAGCCCCTGCGCCTCAAGGAAGCGGGCGTGAGGATTGATCGCCCGCAGACGCTCCCTCAGGACCGCCGCCGCGCCGGTGACGGCGATGTCGGTCTTCGTCAGCACAATCCGGTCGGCGACGGCCGCCTGCACCACGGATTCCGCATTTTCGTCCAGCGTCACTGCGCCGTTCACTGCATCGGCCACCGTAATGACCCCGTCGAGGCGATAAGCCTGAACCAGGACCGGGTGACCGATGATCGAGCGGATGACCGGCCCGGGATCGGCAAGCCCGGTCGTCTCGATCACCACCCGCGACAGCGGTTTGATTCTGCCGGTATGCATGCGGTCCATCAGTTCGGCGAGGGTCTCGGAAAGCTCTGCGCCCATCGTGCAGCACAGGCACCCGCCGGAGAGTTCGATCATCGCTTCGCCCGAAGATTCGACGATCAGGTTGTCGACACCGACATCGCCGAACTCGTTGACGATGACCGCGGCGTCGACGAGCAGCGGGCTCTTCAGCATGCGGTTGAGCAGCGTTGTCTTCCCGGCGCCGAGGAAACCGGTGAGAATGATGACGGGAACGGGTTTCATGCGGCCGTCACTGCACGCTCTGGCCGGTCTCGACGGCGGCCTTCAGCGGATAGTCCGGCCGCGGCGTCGGTACCGGGACAGGCTTGGACGGCTCGTCGATCACCCGCGCTTCGCCGACCGCGCCGCCAAGGCCAACCTTGACGGCGACCGGCGGGTGATCCGGATCGTGCAGCCAGGGCGAATCGAGTTTCGGCTTGTCCACAGCCTCCTGCGGCGCCGGCTTCTGGCCGGGCTCGGGCTTCTTCGGCTTGGGGCAGATCGTATCGTGCATGTCGGGCACCGGCGCCGGCGACGGACCGTATAGCGCCGCCAAGGGCGAACCGGAGCGCGGATCGGCCGAAAACCCGCGCGCCAGAAGCTCGGCGGCCTCCACGGCACGCTTGTTCCCGTCCGGCGCGCCGAGCACCACGGCCACCAAAGTCCGCCCGTCGCGCGTCGCCGAACCGACGAGATTGAACCCCGAAGCGCAGACGAAGCCGGTTTTCATGCCGTCGGCACCGTCGAAACGGCCGATCAGCAGATTGTAGGTCTTCAGCAGGCGTTTGCCGTCGGTCAGCGCCTCGATGTCGAAATAATGGGCATATTCGGGAAATTCGAGCCGAATCGCACTCGCCAGAACGGCGAGGTCGCGCGCCGTCGTCACGTTCGCCGGATCGTGGAGGCCGTTCGGATTGACGAAATGGCTGCCTGACATCCCTAGGCGGGCAGCTTCCGCGTTCATCCGCTCCACGAAGGCGGCTTCCGATCCCGCAACGTTCTCGGCGACGGCGACAGCGATGTCGTTGGCCGATTTGACCAGCAGCATCTTCAACGCGTTGTCGAGCGTCATCACCGCACCGGGCTTGTAGCCCATCTTTGCCGGTGGACGCTTGGCGGCGTTCTTCGTCATCCGGACCGGCGATTGCAGCGTCATTTCGCCGGCCTTCAGCGCCCGGAACGTCACATAGGCCGTCATCAGCTTGGTCAGTGACGCCGGATGCCAGGCCTGCAACGCGTTGTCCTGCGCCAGCACGCGCCCGGTGCCGATGTCGACCAGGATCGACGTGCCGGCCAAGGCCGGGGTCGCGATGGCGACGGCCGTCGCGGCAAGAAGGCGCAGGATCGGGCGGAACGTCATGCGAGCTCTGGATTTCGCTGTCTTGGGGTTGCCGATTGTGTGGCGCCGCGCTTTTATCGCCGCAAGCATCGGGCCGCGACGCACTTTACCAGACGATGTGGCCCCAACAAGGCAAAAGCGCCCTCCGTCCAGGCATGGCGGGCTGCGGCAGAAGGAGCATTCATGGCTATCCTCAACCGGGCTGCGGAGATGCAGGGCGAGGTCGCCGAATGGCGGCGGGCCCTGCACGCCATGCCGGAACTCAACTTCGATCTCTTCAAAACCTCCGCCTTCGTCGCTGAGAGGCTGCGCGAATTCGGCGTCGACGACCTTGTGGAAGGCATGGCCAAGACAGGTGTCGTGGCCGTCATCCGCGGCCGCAAGGGCGACGGGCCGGTGATCGGCCTGCGCGCCGACATGGATGCGCTGCCGATCGTCGAATCGACCGGCAAGCAATGGTCCTCCACCAACAGCGGCGTCATGCACGCCTGCGGCCATGACGGTCATACCGCGATGCTGCTCGGCGCCGCGAAGTACCTCGCCGAAACGCGCAATTTCGCCGGCACGGTCGCGGTGATCTTCCAGCCGGCCGAGGAGGGCGGCGGCGGCGGCCGCGTCATGGTCGAGGAAGGCCTGATGGAGCGTTTCGGCATCTCGCGCGTCTTCGGCCTTCACAACATGCCCGGCCTCCCTGTGGGCAAGTTTGCTCTCCGGCCGGGCCCGCTGATGGCCTCGACAGCCGAGTTCACCATCACGGTCAGGGGCAAGGGCGGACACGCCGCCATGCCCCACCGCACCACCGACCCGATCGTCATCGCCAGCCAGATCGTCACCGCGCTGCAGACGGTGGTCTCGCGCGGCGCCGACCCCGTCGAGGCCCTCGTCGTCTCGGTCACCAAGTTCCACGCCGGCGACGCTTACAACATCATCCCCGAGACGGCGGAGATTGCCGGAACGGTCCGCACGCTGAAACCGGAACTCGCCGATCTGGCGCGTACCCGCATCTTCGCCCTTGCCCAGGGGATCGCCGGCGCGGCCGGCGCGGAAGCGAAGGTGGACTACGACGCCAATTATCCGGTCACCCTCAACCATGAGGCCGAGACGGTCATCGCCACCGATGTCGCAGGCGCCGTCGTCGGCGAGGCCAATGTCAACCCGTCGGTCGCCCCGGTCATGGGCGGGGAGGATTTCTCCTACATGCTCAATGCCCGCCCCGGCGCCTTCATCTTCATGGGCAATGGCGACACCGCCGGGCTCCACCACCCGGCTTACGATTTCAACGACGACGCCATTCCGGCCGGCATCTCCTATTGGGTCCGCCTCGCCGAAACCCTGCTTCCCCCGGCCTGACCCGCGGGCGCTTGGATTTGCCGGCGCAAGCGCGTATGTCTGCCCGCGTGGTCCCGTAGCTCAGTTGGATAGAGCACCAGATTCCTAATCTGGGGGTCACAGGTTCAAATCCTGTCGGGATCACCACCCCGGGCTCATCCCTACTCACCTGCGATGGAAGCGGAACTCGCTTCGCTGCCGATAGGTCTGGCCAGGAAGCAGGATCGCGTTCGGAAACTCCGGCCGGTTGGGAGCATCGGGCCAGATTTGCGGCTCGAGACAGAACCCGGAACGCGGCCCGTAGACGATGCCGTCCAACCCGCCAAGTCCGCCCGGAATTCCCGCGCCATCGTAGAATTGCAGTCCGGGTTCGCTGGTCCAGACTTCCAGCGCGATGCCTGAATGTCGGCCCTTCGCCCGCGCGGCGAACGCCACCGGTCGTCGAGCCTGAGCCAGGCACCAATTATGGTCGTAGCCGGCTTCGCCGCCGTCATCCATCAAGCCGATCGGCCGGATCTCGCGGAAATCGAACCATCCGCCTTCGACCGGCCGGATCTCGCCGGTCGGAATGAGATCCGCGTCGACGGGAAGATACGCGTCGGCCGCGATCTGCAGCTCATGCCCGAGAACGTCGCCGGCGCCGCCATCGTCGAGGTTGAAATAGGAATGATGCGCCAGGCTGCATGGCGTCGGCGCATCGGTCGTCGCCGTCAGGTCCACGGCGAATGTACCGCTATCCGTAAGCGAATGCCGACATTCGACATCGAGGTTTCCGGGGAACCCCGCTGCCCCATTCAAATCGCGCCGCGCCAACGTAACGAAATCGTCGCCGGCGTCGGCAATTTCCCAGACGGTGTGCGCCATGCCCGCCGCGCCCCCGTGCAATGTATGCCGTCCGAGCCAGTTGCGCTCGACCTGGAATTCGCGTCCGTCGATTGAGAACCGTCCGCCGCCGATGCGGTTGGCGAAGCGCCCGGCGATGGCGCCGAACCAGGGCGATTGCGCCGGATAGTCGTCAAACCGATCGAACCCGAGCACGAGAGGCGGCGCATGCCCGGCAAGGCGCAGATCCTGCACGACCGCGCCCCAGGTCAGGATGCTCGCACTTAGCCCGCCGCACTCGAGGCGAACCCGATGCACGGCCTCGCCTGCGCCGGTTGTTCCGAATGTCTCGATCCGTGCCATCGCACCAAACGTAACTTAAAGCTTATAAAGTCAATCCGGCCCGCAGATGCGCTTCCGCATGCGGCTCATTCGACCACTTCGCCCCGGAACCGCGACGACGGAAGGCCCGCCGCCTCCAGCGTCGACTGCAGGGAAGCGAGTGCTGCGGCCGGCCCTGCCGCATAGACATCATGCCCGGCGAGAGCCCCGGCCACTCGCGCCGCCTCCGCCAGCGCGGTCGTCCAGTCGCCGTCCACCGGAATACAGAAGAAATGGTCCAGCGATTCCGCGTAGGAACGCGTCAGGTTCTGCTGGTACGGTCCGGCCGCATCGGCCTGCCTCAAAAAGGTAATCGTCGGCGCCTGTTCCAGCGCCAGCGCCTGCTGCATGAGGCTTTTCATGCTGGCAAACCCCGCGCCGATGGCGACCAGCAGCAGCGGCGCGACCGAGTCGTCGTCGAGCACGAACTCGCCATAGGGACCCGTCACCATCACCGGCGCATTGGGCTTGAGCGCCTTGACCGCCCGGGCGAAATCGTCGTCGCCGCGCACATGCAGTTCGATGCGCCGCTCCTCGCACGGACAGCTCGCCACCGGCAGTTCGGCCGAAAGCTCGCCGATCGCCACGCGCACGCGCTGGCCGGCGAGGAAGCGCAACCGCTCCGACCGCGAGGTGAGCAGCGTCAGGACGGTCACGCCCGGCCCCGGCGTTTCAATGGACCGCACCTTGGTGGCAATCGTCTGCTCGGCGATGTCCCGGGCCCCGGGCGATCCGGCTTCGAGAACGACGTCGCCGACCGCCGAGTACGCGCAGGTGAGGATGACGTTGTCCGCCTTGTCCTGGCGCGAGAAGACGTAGTCGTGCGGCTTCACCTTGACCACTTCGCCGGAAACAAGACGGGCCTTGCAGTCGCCGCAATTGCCATTGGAGCAGCCATAGGCCAGCGGCAGGCCAGCGCGCAGCCCGGCCTCAAGGATGGACTCGCGGCCTTCGACTTCAAAAGTCCGGCCCTTCGGCATCAGCGTGACGGTTGCGGTCATGACACGTAACTGGCTTTCGTTGGCGATCAGGCGTTCGCGACGCGCGCGGTTCTCATTGTCGAGCAGCAATTGGCGGCGCATCCAGTCGATCAGGTCGTTGGCCGCGCCGGCGGGCAATCGCCCGTCCTCCGCCATTTCGGCGAGGCGCTCCGAGAGCCCGCCATGCACCATCTCGTAGTGGTCCGCCAGCACCTTGGCGCGAGCGTAGTCGCGTCCCAGCGCCTTGAGGCGCTGCGCCAGCGCCTGCGGATCCGGCAGATGCTGGGCGGCCGGCGACTTGGAGATCGCTGCCGCATTGATCTCCTCGACCCGGCGGATTTCCGTTTCGTCATCGATGGCAATGTCCGGGAAAACTCGCAGCACTTCGCCCAGTTCGACTTCGCCGTCGAAGGTCGACAGCTTGCCGGTCGCGGCCATGCGCTGCAGTGCCGAGCGCGGCACGCCCACAAGCCGTGCGACGCGGCTGAGGGTCAGATAGTGGGCGATGGCGGCCTCCCCTGACGGTGTTCCGAGATGCGAATTTCCCTTTGTTTGCCCGATCGGGTCAACAACCGATTCGGACTCGGGACTTCAACCGCCAAACAAGGGCTCCTGTCGCCTCGCCGCGCGCGATCTGTCGCGCCTATCCGTGCGCAACCATCACGTGGCGCACGGCGGTGTAATCCTCCAGCGCATAGAGCGACATGTCCTTGCCGTAGCCGGACTGCTTCAACCCGCCATGCGGCATCTCGTTGACCAGCATGAAATGCGTGTTGACCCAGGTGCAGCCATACTGCAGCCGCGACGCCGTCTCCATCGCCCGCCCGACGTCCTTCGTCCACACCGACGAGGCGAGCCCGTAGTCGGAATCATTGGCCCAGGCGACCGCCTCGTCGACATCGGTGAACCGCGTCACCGACACGACCGGTCCGAACACTTCGCGGCGCACGATTTCGTCGCTCTGCAAGGCGCCCGCCACCACGGTCGGCTCGTAGTAGAAGCCGCCGCCATTCATGGCCTTGCCGCCGGTGGTGATCTCGATGTGGTTCTTTTCGGCCGCGCGCTCAACGAAACTCGCCACCCGGTCGCGCTGGCGCCGCGAGATCAGTGGGCCGATCTCGTTCTCCGTGTCGTCGGCCTGGCCGAATTTCAGCGTCGAAACCGCCGAGGAGAGGTCGGCGACCAGCTTGTCATAGACCTTGGCGCCCGCATAGACGCGGCAGGCCGCCGTGCAATCCTGTCCGGCGTTGTAGTAACCGAAGGTGCGCACGCCCGAGACCACCGCATCGATGTCGGCATCGTCGAACACGATCACCGGCGCCTTGCCACCGAGTTCCAGATGGGTGCGCTTCACCGATTTGGCCGCCGCCTGCAGGATCTTCTTGCCGGTGGCGACGTCGCCCGTCAGCGACACCATGCTCACCTTGGCATGGTTGATGAGCGCGTTGCCGACGCTCTCACCCCGCCCGAGAACGACATTGACGACACCTTCCGGCAACACCTCTGCGAGGATCTTCGCCATTTTCAGCGCCGTCAGCGGCGTCTGTTCGGACGGCTTGAACACCACCGTGTTGCCGCCGCCGATGGCCGGCGCCAGCTTCCACGCCATCATCATCAGCGGATAGTTCCACGGCGCGATCGAGGCGACGATGCCGATCGGATCGCGGCGGATCATCGAGGTGAACCCCGGCAGATATTCGCCCGCCGCGTTGCCCGGCATGCAGCGCACCGCGCCGGCGAAGAACCGCCAGCAATCGACGATGGCCGGAATCTCGTCATTGCGAACCGCATTGATCGGCTTGCCGCAGTTGAGCGCCTCAAGGGCGGCGAAGGCATCGGCTTCCTGCTCGATGCGATCGGCGATCTTCAGCAGATAGGCCGAGCGCTGCGCCGGGGACGTACGCGCCCAGGTCACGAACGCCGTCTCCGCCGCGTCGACCGCCGCCTCGATCTGCGCCGGGCTGGCCTCCGCTATATGGAGGATCGATTCGCCGGTCCGCGGATTGAGGATATTCTCCTCGGTTTCGGTCCCCTTCTCGAAGCGCGAGCCGATCAGCATCTCGGTGTTCATGGCATCCTCCAGTTCATTTTCCCTGTCCGGCGATCTGGTCGCCGTCACGTGTGAGGTAATAGGCGGCAAGAATGGGCAGGAAGGTGACCAGCGCCACCACCATCGCCACGACATTGGTCACCGGGCGCTGGCGCGGCCGGACCAGTTCCTCCAGCATCCATATCGGCAGCGTCGCCTGCTGCCCGGCGGTAAACGTCGTCACGATCACCTCGTCGAAGGAGAGCGCGAAGGCCAGCATGCCGCCGGCGAGCAGGGCCGTGCCGAGATTGGGCAGCACCACGTGGCGGAAGGTCTGGAAGCCGTCGGCGCCGAGGTCCATCGACGCTTCGATCAGCGAGCCGGACATGCGGCGGAAACGGGCAACCGCGTTGTTGTAGACGACGACGATGCAGAAGGTCGCATGGCCGAGCACGATGGTGAGATAGGAAAAGGGGATGTCCACCAGGTTGAAGGCCGAGCGCAGCGCGATACCGGTGATGATGCCCGGCAGCGCGATCGGCAGGATCACCAGCAGCGAAATCGCCTCGCGCCCGAAGAAGCGGAACCGCGACATCGCCGCCGCCGCCAGCGTGCCGAGGATGACCGCCAGCAGCGTCGCGAGCGACGCGACCCGCACCGACAGCGACAGCGCCTCCCAGACGTCCGGCCGCTCCCAGGCCACAGCGAACCATTTCAGCGTTAGCCCCGGCGGCGGCCAGGCATAACTCCGCTCTTCCGTGGTGAAGGCGTAGACGAAGATCAGCAGGATCGGCAGGTGCATGAAGGCGAGCCCGCCGGCCGCCGCGAGCTTCAGCCCGAAGGTTGCGCCGCTGCGTTCAGAGCGCATCGAAAGCCCCCTGCCGCTTCGCGCCCCACAGATAGAACCCCATGATCACCACCGGCACCACGGTAAACGCCGCCGCCAGCGGGATGTTGCCGGCCGTGCCCTGGTGCGCATAGACGGCCTGGCCGATGAACAGGCGCGACGAGCCGATGATCTGCGGAATGATGTAGTCGCCGAGCGTCAGCGAGAAGGTGAAGATCGAGCCGGCGACGACGCCCGGCAACGCCAGCGGCCAGATCACGGTCCGGAACGCCTGCGCCGGCGTCGCTCCGAGATCGCCCGAGGCTTCGATCAGGCTCGCAGGCACGCGCTCCAGCGCCGCCTGCATCGGCAGGATCATGAACGGCAGCCAGGCGTAGACAAAGACGATGAACGTCCCGGTATAGCTCGTCGACAGCGAGTTGCCGCCGACCAACGGCAGCGCCAGCCAGCCGTCGATCAGCCAGGTCAGGTGAAGCCGGTCGAACAGCCAGGTCAGGATGCCTTCCTTGGCGAGGATCAGCTTCCAGGCATAGACCTTGACGAGATAGCTCGACCACAACGGCAGCATCACGCCGAGATAGAATACCGCCTTCCAGCGGCCCTTGGCAAAGCGGGCGGCGTAGTAGGCAACCGGAAAGCCCACCGCGATCGACGCCAGCGTCACCAAGGCGGCCATCGATACGGTACGCCCGATGATATCGACGTTCGCCTGCTGAAGCAGTTCGCCATAGGTCTTGAGCGTGAACTCGCGAACGATCAGCCCGGAAAATTCGTCAATCGAGAAGAAGCTCTGCACCAGCAGCGCCAGCAGCGAGCCGATATAGACGATCCCGAGCCAGAAGAGCGGCGGCCCGATGAGCAGCGCCAGCAGCAGGGACGGGCGTCGCCACAGCGCGTCCGACAGCCGGCTGGCAAATCCGCTTCCGCCCGCCCCGATCGCCGCCGCGCCCATCACCCGGCTTCCATCAGGTGCAGGTCGGCACGGTCGAAATCGAGCACCACGTGGGCGCCGTCCGCGGGCACCGCAGTATTACCCGGCAGAACCGCGTGCAGCGTTGTGCCCTCGACGTCGAGGACGAGACGGGTCGTCGCGCCGAGAAACAGCGAGCCGGCGACCCGGGCGCGCAGCCCGTCGCCGCCGTCAACCAGCCGGATTGCCTCCGGGCGCAGCGAAGCCCAGCGCCACCCGCCGCCGAGCCGTTGGGTCAGCGCGGGCCCGATCACGTTCGAGGAACCGACGAAATCGGCGACGAAGCGCGAGACCGGACGCCGGTAGATGTCCTGCGGCGCCCCGATCTGCTGGATCCGCCCGTCGTTGAACACCGCCACGCGGTCGGCCATCGACAGCGCTTCGCCCTGATCGTGGGTGACGAAAACGAAGGTGATTCCGAGCGAACGCTGCAGGCTCTTCAACTCCTCCTGCATCTGTTCGCGCAGCTTCAGGTCGAGCGCGCCGAGCGGTTCGTCGAGCAGCAGCACTTTCGGCTTGTTGACCAGAGCGCGAGCGAGCGCCACCCGCTGGCGCTGGCCGCCGGAAAGCTGTCCGGGCCGCCGCTCTCCGTAGCCGGGCAACTTGACCAGGTCCAGCGCCTCTTTGGCGGCCCGGTGCTGTTCCGCCTTGTCGATGCCCCGGATCATCAGCCCGTAGGCGACGTTGTCGAGGACGTTGAGATGCGGGAACAGCGCATAGTCCTGGAAGACCGTGTTGACGTTGCGCCGGTAGGGCGGGACGCCTTCTGCCGTCTCGCCGAAAATCTCGATATGGCCGGAAGTCGGCTGCTCGAAACCCGCAATCAGGCGCAGACACGTCGTCTTGCCCGATCCCGACGGTCCGAGCATGGCGAAAAACTCGCCCGGCGCGATCTCGAGATCGACCGCGTCGACGGCCTTCACATGGCCGAAATGCCGGGACACGGCGGTGAATCGGACCGCATACGTCATGGTTTCTTCCGCAAGAAGGTCGGCGGCAGAGCGATGGATTGGGGGGTATCGCTCTGCCGCCCGTTTCAGCGATCAGCGACCGCCGATGACCCCGATATAGTCCGAGACCCAGCGATAGTAGGGCACGCATGCATCGCCCTGCGTGGCGCATTTGGTCTGCGGCGTCTTCCAGAAGCGGATCTTGTCGAAATTGTCCGCCCCGTTGGTGGAGCAGCCCGCATCGGTAAGCAGTTCATTACCCTTACAGGCGGCCGGCACCGACGGAACCGTCCCGAACCAGGCCGACACGTCGCCCTGCACCTTGGGCGCCAGCGAGTGTTCCATCCACATGTAGGCGCAGTTCGGATGGGCCGAGTCGACATGCAGCATGGTGGTATCGGCCCAGCCCGTCACGCCTTCCTCGGGGAAGGTCGAGGCGATCGGCGTCTTGGCCATCGCATCCTTGTCCGCCTGCAGTACGTTCACCTGGAACGGCCACGAGCTGGAGGCGACCACGCCCTCGTTTTTGAAATCATCCATCTGGATGAAGGCGTCGTGCCAGTAGCGGCCGACCAGCGTGCGCTGCTGGCGCAACAGGTCGAGCGCCGCCTTGTACTGGTCCTCGTTCAGTTCGTAGGGGTCCTTGATGCCAAGCTCCGGCTTGTGCGCCATCAGGTAGAGCGCTGCGTCGGCGATGTAGATCGGGCCGTCATAGGCCTGCACGCGTCCCTTGTTCGACTTGCCGTCGTCGAGGGTCGCTTCCTCGAACACCACCTTCCACGAGGTCGGCGCCGCCTTGAACGCGTTGGTGTTGTACATCAGCACGTTGGCGCCCCAGACATAGGGCGTGCCGTAATGGACCCCGTCGACGGTGTGCCACGGCGCGTTCTGCAGCCGCTCGTCGATGGTCTTCCAAGACGGGATGAGGTCGGTATTGATCGGCTGCACGCGCTTGCCGGCAACCAGGCGCAACGACGCGTCGCCCGAAGCGGTGAACGAGGTCGAAACCGCCCTCGTTCATCAGCGCCACCATCTCATCGGAAGTGTTGGCGGTCTTCACCGAAACCTTGCAACCGGTGCTCTTCTCGAACTCCGTCACCCAGTCATAAGCCTTGTCGGTCTCGCCGCGCTCGATATAGCCAGCCCAGGCAACGATTGAGACTTCGCCCTCTCCCTTGCCGAGCTCCTTCATCATTTCGGCCGAAAAGGCCGGCGCGCTCGTCGCCAGCGCCAGCGCCATCGCGGTGCAGGATTTCAGGATCTTCTTCATGTGCAACCTCCCGTGAACGGGCCGCCTCGCCACGCGGCCCCAAGATGCGCCAAGGCTAGTGCGTGCCCCAGCTTTCGCAAATTCATTTATCAGAAAAGGAATATCGGTTTTTCCGATATCATCCGCGCGGCCGGCCGCCGCGTTGCGCCTGCACCAGCTCAATGAAATCGCGCGCGGCAGGAGTCAGGCCCGAACCGCGCCGCCAAGCCATGCCGACCTGCACCGCCGGCATGTCGCCGCTGATCTCGCGCATCTCGATGCGGTCGCCTTCCAGCGACCACGGCCGGTAGACCAGTTCCGGCAGGATGGCGACGCCGGCCCCGGTCGCCACGAGTGAGCGCACTGCCTCGACCGAGCGGGTCCGGAACGCGATGTCTGGCTTGCGCCCGAGCGCGTGGACCAGCTTCGCCGTATTTTCCTCGATCTCGTCGATGGTCAGCATGATCAAGGGCTCGGAGACGACATCGGCGATCGACACCTTCTCCTGAGCGGCCAGGCGATGGCCGAGCGGCGCCCACAGCCGGTAGGGCGAACGCTCGATGAGGTCTGTGGTCAGCGCCATGCGGTCGCGTAGGTTCGACGTCACCATCACCGCGACGTCCAGTTCGCCGCCGACCAGCAGGTGCTCCAGATAATCGCCCGTGTCCTCGATGGCCGAGACCTTGACCCCCGGAAACGCCCGCCGGTAGCGCGCCAGCAGGTCGGACAACACATAACCGGCGACGAGCGCGGTGACGCCGAGCGCCAGTTGTCCCGGCGGTGCGCTTTCGTCCTCGCCGAGCGCCCGGCGCGCGTCCGAGACATCGCCGAGGATCTTGGTGGCGTGGCGCATGAACAGCTGGCCCTTGTGGGTCACGGCCAGTCCGCGCGCATGGCGCTCGAACAGCGAGACGCCGAGATCGCTCTCGAGCTCCTTGATCGCCTCGGTCACCGCCGACTGGCTGATCGACAGCGCTTGCGAGGCACCGGAAACCGAGCCGCGCTCGGCGACGGCGACGAAATAGCGGAGCTGGCGAAGCGTGAAGGCCATGCGGCCATGTTGACCGATTGCCTCGTCAGGGCAAGCACCGGCGCAGCTTTATCCGCCACGCCGGTCAACGGTTCAGATCGACTGCCCGCCCGAGACCTCGATCCGCTGGGCATTGATCCAAGAATTCTCGGGTGACAGCAGCGACGCGACCATCGCGCCGATGTCATCGGGAAGGCCGACCCGTCCCAGCGCCGTCTGCGACGCGATCATGGCGTTCATCTGCGGGTTGTCGCGCACCGCGCCGCCACGGAAACCCGTCTCCACCGCGCCAGGCGCAACCACGTTGACGGCGATGCGCCGCGGCCCCAGTTCCTTCGCCATGTAGCGCGTCAGCACCTCGATCCCGCCCTTCATCGTCGCATAGGCCGAATAGCCGGGCAGGATGATCCGTGTCGTTCCGGTGGAGACATTGACGATGCGCCCGCCATCCGCGATCAGCGGCAGCAGCTTCTGCGTCAGGAAGTACGGCGCCTTGAGATGGATGGCCATCATCTCGTCGAATTGCGCCTCGGTCGTCTCGGTAAAAGACGAGTGAAGGCCAATGCCGGCATTGTTGACGAGAAAATCGAAGCGGTCGCGGTTCCACACTGCCCCGAGCGTCCGGCCGACTTCCGCGGCAAAGGCATCGAACGAACCGCTGTCGGCAACGTCGAGCGCCAGCGCCGCTGCCTTGCCGCCCTGCGCAGCGATTTCGGCGACCACCGCCTCGGCTTCCGCCCTGCCGGACTTGTAGGTCAGGATCACGCCGACGCCGCGCAGCGCCAGATGAAGCGCCATGCTTCGTCCGAGCCCGCGGCTGCCGCCGGTGATGATGGCGATATGTTCGTGCGACATGGGATTTGCCCTCGGTTGTGTCCTGTCAGGCTTGTATTGTGCCAAAATTCGGAGATAAACATTGTTATTTGGATTTCTTTGTTCCGGATTTTCATACAATGTCGTTCGTCAGCGAGATGCACATCTTCGTCCGAGTCGCCGAACTTTCGAGTTTCAGCCAGGCGGCCACGAGCCTCGGCATGCCGAAGGCTCGTGTTTCCACCGCGGTCCAGCAACTCGAGGCGCGCCTCGGCGCGCGGCTCCTCCACCGCACCACGCGCAAGGTGGAACTGACGCATGACGGTCGCGCCTTCTATGAACGCTGCAAGGATGCCCTGACGGACATCGACGAACTGCAGTCCATGTTCCAGGCGGCCGGCGAACTGCGCGGGCGCGTCCGCATCGACATGACGGGCGCCGTGGCTCGAAACGCGGTCTTTCCGCGCCTGCCCGAACTCTTGGCCGCTCAACCGCTTCTCGAAATCGAGATCGGCGGGTCCGAGCGCCGCGTCGATCTCGTGCGCGAGGGCTACGATTTCGTGTTGCGATCCGGAGAGGTTGTCGACCCCGCTCTCATCGCCCGTCCTATCGCCGAACTCATTCAGGTCAATTGCGCGAGCCCCGCCTATCTGCGCTCGCGCGGCCACCCGGAGCGGCTCGAAGACCTCGACCGCCATCTGATCGTCCATTACGCGACGGCTTTCGGAGCGCGTGCCGATGGTTTCGATTACGTGGCTGACGGCAAGGAACACACCGTCGCCATGCGTGGCGCCCTTACCGTCAACAACGCCGATTCCTACCAGGCCGCCTGCCTCGCCGGCCTCGGCATTATCCAGGCGCCGCTCATCGGCGTCCGCGATCACCTCGATTCCGGCCGGCTCGTGGAAATCCTGCCGCGCCACCGCGCCCGGCCGCTGCCGCTGAACCTGCTCTATGTCAGCCGGCGCAACCTGCCGCAGCGGGTACGCTACGTCATGGACTGGATCGCCGGCATCGTCGGCGCCTATGTCGCCGAACGCCACGCCGGAAGGTCCTGACCGGCACGCGGTCCCGCGATCAGACGTAGCGGTTGACGATATTCTCCAGCAGCTCCTGCCGGCCCGAACGCGGCTCGGGATTGATGTTCTTCTTTTCGACCCGCTCGGCGATTTCGGCGAGCGTCCGCTTGCCCGCGAGCATCGCCTTCGCTTCGGCCGATTTCCAGCCGGCATAGCGATCGTCGACCCGTGCGATCAGCGCCTTGTCCTCGACCATCCTGGCCGCCGCCTTGAAGGCGCGCGCGCACGTGTCCATGCCGCCGATATGGGCGATCAGCAGGTCCTCGGGATCGAGTGACTGACGGCGCAGCTTGGCGTCGAAATTGGTGCCGCCGGTCTTGAAGCCGCCGCCCTTGATGACTTCGTGGTAGGCCAGCGCCATCTCCGGCACGTTGTTGGGAAACTGGTCGGTATCCCAGCCAGACTGGTAGTCGTTTCGGTTCATGTCGATCGAACCGAAGATGCCGAGCGCGTTGGCGAGCGCCAGTTCATGCTCGAAGGAGTGTCCGGCCAGGATCGCATGGCCCTGCTCGATGTTGACCTTGACCTCGTTTTCCAGCCCGTGGCGACGCAGGAACCCGTACACCGTCGCCACATCGTAGTCGTACTGGTGTTTCGACGGCTCCTGCGGTTTCGGTTCGATCAGGATCGTGCCCTTGAAGCCTATTCTGTGCTTGTACTCGACCACGAGGTTGAGGAAGCGGCCCATCTGCGCATCCTCGCGCTTCAGGTCGGTGTTGAGCAGCGTCTCGTAGCCTTCGCGCCCGCCCCACAGCACGTAGTTGGCGCCGCCGAGCTTCTTGGTCGCATCGATGCAGCTTTTCACCGTCGCCGCCGCATAGGCGAAGACGTCGGGATCCGGATTGGTCGCAGCACCCGACATGAAGCGCCGGTGCGAAAACAGGTTGGCCGTACCCCACAGCAGCTTCACGCCGGTCTGCTTCTGCCTTTCGGCGAAGATATCGACGATTGCCTCCAGGTTCTTGCGGCTCTCGGCGAAGGTCGCGCCTTCGGGGCGCACGTCGGCGTCGTGGAAGCAGTAGAACGGCACGCCGAGCAGAGCGAACATTTCGAAGGCGACGTCGGCCTTCAGCTTCGCGTGCTCCATCGTGTCGCCGAACCACGGCCGCTGGAAGGTCTGGCCGCCGAACGGATCGCCGCCCTGCCAGGCAAATGAGTGCCAGTAGGCGACCGCGAAGCGCAGATTGTCCTCCATGCGCTTGCCCAGAACGACCTCGTCCTTGTCGTAGTGCCGATAGGCCAGCGGATTGTCGCTGTCCGGGCCCTCATGGCGGACGGCGGCGATGTCGCCGAAAAATCCTGTGCTCACGTCGTGGCGCTCCTGATGGCGGGATAGAGTTTGCGGTAGGTGTCGAGGCGCTCGGCGAACGCGTCCGCCAGCGCCTTGTCGGGCTCGATCGTTTCGGCGATCGCAGGCGGTGTCATCACCGACAGCGGATCAGCGCCGGTCGCGGCGATCAGGCCGAGGCGCGCCGCGCCGAAAGCCGCACCGAAATCGCCGTTGACCGGCAGGTCGAGCGGGATGCCGAGCACGGTCGCGAGCACCTTCAGCCAGTAGCGCGAGCGCGCGCCGCCGCCGACGGCGAAAGCGCGATCCAGCCGCGTGCCGGCCGCCGCCAGGGCGTTGCGGCAATCGGCAAAGGCATAGGCGACGCCCTCAAGCACTGCCTGCGTCAGCGCCGCGCGGTGGCTTTCCTTGCCGATGCCGGCGAACGCGCCGCGGATCAGCGCGTCGTTGTGCGGCGTCCGCTCGCCGGAGATGTAGGGCAGGAACGTCGTGGCGCCCGGCGGCCGCAGCGCTTCGCCAAGTTCCTCGGTCAGTTGCCCCTGCGACCGCCCGGTGATTTCGGCCAGCCAGTTGAGGGAATCGGTTGCCGCGAGGATCACGCCCATCTGGTGCCAGGTGCTCGGCAGCGCGTGGCAGAAGGCGTGCACCGCGCTTTCCGGCAAGGGCCTGAAGCCGTCATTGGCGGCGAACAGCACGCCCGATGTCCCGAGCGAGGCAAACGCTTCGCCTTCGCGCACGATGCCGAGACCCGCGGCGGAAGCGGCGTTGTCGCCCGCACCCCCCGCGACCGTCACCGCGGCGCGCATGCCCCAGCGCTCGGCCAGATCGGCGCGCAGCCGCCCGGCCGGATCGCTGCCTTCGACCAGTCCCGGCATCTGCCGTTCTTCAAGCCCCGTTGCTGCCAGCAATTCGCCGGACCAGCGCCGCGCCCCGACATCGAGCCAGGAGGTGCCGGCCGAATCCGACATGTCGGAGAGGTATTCGCCCGTCAGCCACAGGCGCAGATAGTCCTTCGGCAACAGCACTTTGTGCACGGCGGCGAAATGAGCCGGCTCGTGGCGCGCCACCCAAAGCAGCTTTGGTGCCGTGAACCCGGGGAAAACGATGTTGCCGGTCAGCCGGCGGAAGGCCGGCTGCGCGTCGAGATCGGCCGCCTCGGCATGGCTGCGCGTATCGTTCCAAAGGATGCAGGGCCGGATCGGCCGGTCGCTGCCGTCAAGCAGTGTCGCCCCGTGCATGTGGCCGGAAAGCCCGATGCCGGCAACCGCCGCGATGTCCCGCGGATGATCGGCCTTCAGCCGGCTGATCGCAGCGTCGGTTGCGCTCTGCCAGTCCGCCGGGTCCTGCTCCGACCATCCCGGATGGGGATTGGCAACGGCAATCGGTTCGGATGCGGAGCCGATGACCTGCTGCGCGTCATCGACGAGCAGCACCTTGACGCTCGACGTCCCGAGATCAATGCCGAGAAACATGGCTCCTCCCAAAGCGCGCGCATCATCTTAATCGGCGCGGCGCGATTGGGAACCGTAATTTTATCGGAACGCGAAAAAAATATCGGCGACGGTCAGACCTTGCTGACCTTTTCGACCGCCTTGCGCGTCTCGTCCATCGCCTCGGTGATCCGCTGCTTCAGCAGGTCGAACGCCGCCGAACCCGAGCGTGTCATCATGTCCGCGGTCTCGCTGGCATTCTTGACGGCCGCCTCGAACGACTTCTTGGCGAGATCGGCCTGCTTGGCCATCACATCCTGGGGATTCCCGGATTTCGCCGCCTGCGCGATTTCGGTCCATTGCTTGAGCGTATCGGCCAGCATCTCGCGCTGGCGGTCGAAGACGGTCGTCGCCCCCGCCGACGCCATTTTCGCTGTCGCTTCAAGGGCCTCGAGGTTCTTGCGGTGATAGTCGAGGATGGCATCGACATCGACGCCGGGCACCTTCATGCCCTTGCCCATCGCCTTGAACATGTCGAAAATCGAATTGTCGGTCATGACGTCCTCCCGGATGATTTCTTGACCCTACACCATTCCGCCGGTCGACGAGAAGGCTTTGCGATCAGCTCCGGGTTGCGTCGAGCATGTGGATGTCGTCCAGGCGCACCCGGCCGATCGAATCGCCGTCGAGGAAATGCACATCGGCGCCGAATTTTCGCGCCAGCCGCTTCATCGCCTCGTTCTGGCTGTGCGTGGTGATCTCGATCTCGTCGAGCCCCCGCGACCATGCCGCCTCAAGGATCAGCGCGAACAGGGCGGAACCGATGCCGCGCCCTCGCCATCCGGAATCGACGCTGAAGGCCACTTCCGCCGAATCGAGCTTCACCGGATGCAGTTCGGCGACGCCGATCACCTCGGCCTGGCGATGCGCGGCGATGACCATGACGCCAGGGTGGATGCAGCGCTGGGCATAGTTCTCGATCCAGGCAATGTCCGTGGTGCCGTTGAACCGGTCGTAGCGGCCTCGGGCGTCGAGCCCGGTCATGTGCGTCACCAGCAGGGGAATGTCGTCGCGGCCGAGAATGCGCAGACCGATGCCGCGTGGCGGCCGGTACTCAGGATATGGCGCGAGCGCAATATGCATCGCTGGAGGCCTCCTTTTCGGCGTCCCTCCCGCAGGTAGCAACACTTATTATTGCATTGCACAAAAAGCAATGCTGCGCCGCGCAAAATAATTAGGCGCGTCACTCTAGAGTGGAGACTTATTCACAGGCTGAGTTGGATCCCGACCCTGAAATTAAGTGCCTGCTTACGAAAGCGGTGGCAGCATTCGCTCCAGCACCCGGCGGAACCAGGCGCCCTGGCGGCGGTCGTGGGCGTGCATCAAACGGTCCTGCTCGTCGCGGGTCTGCGCACCGGGCTGCCCGTAGCGCGCCCACGGCGCCGCCTGCCAGCGGCGAAAACCGCTTTTCGTCACCTCCGGGTGGAATTGCACCGCGAGTGCGCTCCCGTAAGAAAACGCCTGCACGTCGCAAGTGGCGCTGGTGGCAAGCCAGCGCGCGCCCCTCGGCAAGTCGCATTCGTGCCAATGCGACTGCGCCACGACCAGCGGACCGGGCAGAAAATCCTCCGCGCCCGGCACAGGCTCGACCTCGTAATAACCGAATTCCGTCAATCCACGCCGCGATGGCCCGACCCAGGCGCCGAGCGCATGGGCGATCTGCTGCGCGCCCTGGCAGATGCCGATCACCGGAACATTGCGCGCCATGCTGGCCTCGATCAATCGCTGCTCGTCGGCGAGGAAGGAATGGCGCTCGTGGGCGTACGCATCGAACCCGCCGCCGAACACGACCACGCCGGCGACACCCCCATCGAGCCGCGGGACCTTTTCGCCGTCGAACGCCCGAACGCGAATCGTCCGGTATCCCGCCTTGCGCAAGTGCCGATGCACCCGATCGTCGGCCGGACCGTCGCCGTGACGCAGCGCCAGCACCACGCGTGGACCGCCTTGTGTCATGCGTGCGTCATTCTCCCGTGCCATGCTGGGACGTTAGCAATCCGTTTACCATAATCGGCGAGCGTTTTCACGATACGGCAGGATGCGCTCCGGTCTTGCCGTGGCAGGAGTGGACCCCAATGACGGGAATGAGCGCTGAATTCGACAGGGCCGAAACCGCGGCGCGGCTCGCTTTCGCCGATTTTGCCGCCGGTGCCCAGCCGGACAACCGCCCATTTCCCGCCGTTTCGTTTTCCTGGAAGCGCGGTGCCGCGGCACTCGCCTTCGCATTGTTCGCGATCTGGTTGTTTTTTTGATCCTTGCCGAATTTTTGCCGCGACTGCGCCCCATTCAGTGGCGGCGCGGGGGCGCATGACGGTTACGGAGAGAACCGATGAAAAGCACTTTGATCGCATTGTCCGCGCGTGTCCTCGTGGCTGGCTGCACCACCGCCGAACATGACGCGGCGGTCGGCGCCGGCGTCGGCGCCACCATCGGGGCGATCGCGACCGGCAAGCCCGGCGGCGCCCTGATCGG
>WPCK01121424.1_pt1 | contig 47650 bp, 36 predicted proteins | sample 5399851 | NCBI WGS metagenome assembly WPCK01 (sample SAMN12869471, study PRJNA574797) | sludge metagenome | isolation source: wastewater treatment of pH11 | place: China:Beijing | collected 2019-05-20
CCGAACACCAACAAATCCTCCTCGACCGACTCAAGCTCCGATTGCCAAATCGAATAATCCGAAATCCAATGTAGTGAGAACGACACCTACATTTCCCGAGGAAAACCACACTCTACCCCCCTTGTTGGGGAACTTCGGCTAGCCCACGGTTTCCTGGAACGGCCAACCATCGGGATCATCCGCATCGCGATCGATTGTCACGCTGCAGACCGGACGCTAGCGCGTTCCGGCTGATAGGCGTTTTGGCCAATTCATGGCCGCTTGGCCATTCGACCGATCAGCCGATGGGCGTTCAGGCCGCTGTCCCATTCCTATTGCGGCACCGGACTCGCCGATTTCTCCGGCGGGCGATCATCGAAGGACTCCTGCAAGATCTTGGCATAGGCGGCCCGCGCGGTGTCATACGCGGCCTGGGCGGACTGCCGTTCGCCCACACGAATCTGTCCTTGCTTGGCCGACCAACAGCGGTCGACCGCATCGAGGCACCACTGAGCACTTCGCCGGCTTGCACGAATCGGTTGGCCATCGATCTCCACGAAAATCGGATTGGTATGCGAGCTGGGGAGGATCCGTACGGCGAGCCAGCACGACCGCGGAGGCGTGTACTCGAAGGTCAATGGTCGCGGCGTACCATCCGCGGGAATCTCACGCCGGTCGACGGACTGCCCGTTGGCAATCAGCTCGACCGCCACGTTGCGGGTCGAACCCATCCGCGCGCGTTCGAGATGCCAATAGGGTTGTTCGTCCAGCTTTCGGCTGCGCAGGTCATCGGCGGGTGGCTGAGCCGGTAACCGTGCAGCCACCGTCACGGTGACCTTCAGCGGCTCAGACGTTGGGATCCGGACCTGACTGCAGCCACCAGCTGCATCACGGACTCCCACACCGATCCCTTGTACCTGGAAGTCGATCAGGTGGCTCATGCCGTCGCAACAGTAACTTCGGCCGTCACGGATCCCCTGCAGCCAATCGGCGTAGTCGAGCTGTTTTCCAGGTGGCCCCTGAACATAGGCCCGTCCCAGCCCAACACGTTCGTCGTAGATGCACGGAAAGTCCGTCTCGCCGCTGATGCGCGTCGTGAAGCCGCAGTTCAGCGTGTGGTACCAGATCGACAGCTCCCAGGCAGCCGGCGTATCGACAGCGGAAATAAAGTCGCACGCGTTGTGCACCACGTCCACGATGTACTCGTTGGCACCAATCCCGTCGAACGCGGGGAGATGGTAGCTGGGAACGGCGTCATCCGGCGTCGCCAGCCCCCATCCGCTGTGGGCGAAGCCGACGACGGCCCCCTGCCCTTTGGCCCACTGGAGGACCGGAAGGTCCCAGCTCGGCCATTCCTCGATGCGGCTCGTCCCTGGATAGTCATCCTCCGCCAGTCCCAGAAGACACAGGTGGCCGGCATGGGAACTGGGAAAGCCCGATACTTCCACATCGTAGCGCATCAGATAGCGCGGCGTGGAGAAGGGATGCACGCCCCCGGCGAAGAACTGCTTCTGGTGATACCAACAGGGTCCCCAGGCCAGGACACAACCCACGTTCAAGTCCTCGCCCACAATGTGCCGCATCATGGATTCCGGCCCCACCCCCTGCGTAGGCGCTTCATAATGAGAACAGCCCGCGGCATGAATATGATGGTCCCCGGAATACCAGCCCCGCTCCGCCAGGTGAATCCAGCGCTTGAGCCGAAACGTCAGTTCCTGTTCTGGCTGATCAAGCACCTCGATCGTGCGATGCAAGACCCGGTACTCGGGACCTCGAGTAAACGTCACGCGGTATTGTCCGGGTGGAAGACCGATGGACTCACCGTCCGCCCGATAGACCTGATCGTGGAAGAAGAAATCGGGTTCCAGCCGTTTCGATCGCGCGGGGTAGACATGCCCCTGCTCATCACGAATCTCAAATCGCGCTGTGGTCGGCGTCCCATCTTCGTCCACAACGTGCAACTGGACTCGAGTGGACGGTCGACACTGAAACAAGATGGGCAGTCCATTGCGGAACCCCAGGTCCTGCGTCCCTTGTCCCACGTCAAACGACAGGGTCGCCTCGCGGGTACCGCGATCCCGGCTATAGAGCTGCAGGAGCCGGTATTCAAGCCCCAGGCCGGAAAGATGGTCCACGAGGGGCTGCTGATCAAACATGGCCAGATTCAGGAATCGGTCCTTCACGTCGGCAGGTCCGACTTCCGCCCGTGGTTCGGCCTCTCCCGAGGACGGCTGCTGCACCGCACCAGACTGTGGGCTGGCGACGCGAAGGCGGGCCGTGACACCCGCCTCATTGACGACCTTGACCAGATAGGTGGACCAGCCATTCTCCATCAGGATCGCCGGTGCCTGGCCTCGCGTGACCTTGACGCGACTTTCCGGATTGATCTGGACGACCACCAGGACGCGGGCATCCAGGATCTCCTCCAGCATTTTCTGACCATCGCTCTCCCTGGTCTCCCCGTAGGCGGTTTCCAAGGCCTGCCGTTGATCTTGCGACAGGGGAGATCCCAGATATTCCAGTGCTTGAACCACGCGGCGGACTTGGGCCTTGAGCGGTTGCGCGTCGATGGACTCCGCCAACCCCGCAGTGCAGGGAATCGCCGTCAACAGCGTGACACCGCACCACCATGTACGACAGCTGGTCAGGAACATATCATCGTCCTCCCTGCCCTTGTTCTAACGATGGCCACACACCACGGCCAGATGCCACGGCACCCTGGGACAAACGTTCGGCCGAAGGCCTCCTGAGGATATGGAAAACGGATTCCGACCAGGTTTGCCCGTCCGGACGGGCCGAATCAGTTAGTTTCTCGAGTCGTCAACTCATCGACGCTGCCCAGCTGCCGGTAGAGTACCAGTGAATACACGACAGCAAAGCCGCTAATAGCGATCAGCCCCCCCAGCAGCACCACGAAGCACAGCACGTTGCTGCCAAAAATGCCGAACAGGGCCGTCACAATTCCATGCAACACAAAGAGTGGACCGCTGACTCGGTGAGTCCGCTCCCATACCTCCTCATTGGCGATGGTCCAGGGCGTCCGGATCCCCACATAAAAATTACGACGGAGCTTGCCCATCCAGTTGCCCAGAATAGCCAGCAGAATGCCCACGACCACGGCCATGGCACGGCCCACCGGTACGGCAAAGCCCGCGGCATTCAGCAGGAAGATGGTGTGCATCGCCAGGAAGATCCCCATCACGAGCACCAGGATGCGACCATACGTAACCTGGAAACTCTCCATGTTGCGGCGAAAGGGACCCAACCAGGGAAGGAAGGCCATCAGCACAACCACCGCCAGCGCCAGCGGAGGAAGCAGCCAGGCCACCTGCCAGCGGGGCCCCCAGCCATCCACCTTCCCCTGCAAGTCCCAATGAACGGGTGATGGCTCCGGGAGTCGGTGCCACAGTACGGCACTGATTGCCAGTCCCAGGGCAAAGATCACCAGGATCACAATCCAATGGACTCGTGGAATCATGTCAGGACCTCCCCACCGTAACGAGAATTTGATGCACCGGTCGCATCGCGATCACCCACTCGTACTGTGTCAAACCAAAGATTCGTGTGCCTGCGGCCGAGTCATCAAAGCCCCCGTTCCTGGAAACTCGGAGCTCACTAACGCTCGACACTACCCAACCCGACGATCCAAGATGGACAATGCACTAGGTGTCCTTCTTACCATCGCCAAACTGGTCGAACATGAAACGCAACAGGTCTTCCACGACGCTGGTATTAAGGCGGTAGCGAATGAACTGCCCATGTCTCTGATCGCTTACGAGGCCCGCGTGCTTGAGCAGTTTCAGATGGAAGGAGAGGGCATTGGGGGCAACGCCAAGTCGCTGTGCCAGCTCGCCGGCGTTGCGAGACCCTTTGCGGAGTTCCCGCAGGATACGGCGCCGCGTCGGGTCGGCCAGCGCCTTGAACGTCTCGTCGTAGCCCAGCACCATCGTTATTTCAATGCCTCTTGAAATATTGTAGGGATACCGGTTGGATCGTCAAGTCAGCGAACCGGTTTTTTCCAAGAGGCTGGGGTGAGGCCTATCCTCGCTGGAGATTTGGCTGCACAGGCCGGTGAATCGGCCAGTTTGCCGCCTGCAAGAACTGGCCTGGGGACCTGGACCGGCCCGGGAGGGGACCGGCCCGGGGACAGGGCACCGGGGAGCGGAGTATGATGGGCGATCGCTGTGGGACAAGGCATCTTCGGCCGGTCCCCAGTCCTGGTTTGGCCCTCGCGCCTGTAGCTCAGGGGATAGAGCAACGGTTTCCTAAACCGTAGGTCGGCAGTTCGAATCTGCCCAGGCGTATTGGCCTCTCAACGCATTCGCGGGAAATGCTGCGTTTCCCGGTGTTTTCGCATCATGACGGGGATGGCGATTCCCATCATTTTCGTTCGTTTCCGGAAATACTGGGACGATGCAACAACCCGCGCCGTAGCGCTCCGTCTTCGCCGAAGTGACTCGCATTTCCAGCCGTGCGATGAGGTGGCGCCGATGAACCCGGCCCGCGCAATCCACCTTCCCTTGGGTATCATCCGCGTGGCGACTCACTTGCTGGGCGTTCCAGTCCGTGCCCCGCGGGTCCGCGCTCACGGCGCCACAGCAGCCAGGCGAAGACCAATCCGAAAAGGCTCAACAGCCCAAACATCCACAGCATGGGCAAGTAGCCCGCCGGATTGTCGGCACCGGCCTGATTCGCATCGTTCAAATGGCCGGCCACAATATTGAAGACCGTAAGGCCGATATTCTGCATCATCGTCATCAGACCATAGGCCGTACCGAGCTGGTTGGGACGCACGAGATAGGGAATCGACGGCCACATCGTCGCCGGAACTAGTGAAAAGGCGACACCGATCAAGACCGTGGAAATCCACAGGTCCCATTCGGTGTATGCCAGGATGGGGAAAACACACAACAGCAGCAGCGTGCCGCCCGCCATCATCAGCGAGCGACGGCCGATCCGGTCGGCCAGCAGTCCGAACGCGGGCGTGGCAAAGATCGCGGCCAGGAACACGTAACCATTCATGGTTCCGGCCTGTTCCAGCCCCAGGCCATGCGCGTGCTGAAAGTACTTGATGGCGAACGTACTGCGAAACGGGAAGATGACCGAATAAAAGGTGACGCAGAGCCCGACGACGTACCAATACGACCGGTCGAACCGCCACAGGTCGTCCCACAGTACGCGCTCGGACGCCGTGTGTGAATGCAGCCGATGCCGTCGGGCAATGAACCGTTCCAATACGAAATAGGCCACAACGGCAGCCAGGCCCAGGACGCAAAAGGAGGCCGCCAACCAGAGTGGCGCTTGCCAGCCTCGATCGTAGTACGCCTTGGCCCACACGGGAGACATGTCGGCAGCGTACGAACCGGCCCGGGCAATACTGAGGTTCAGGCCAAAGGCGAGTCCGAGTTGCGTTCCGACGAACCACTGGCCGAGTGCTGTCGTGATCGCCACGATCATCGATTCGGCCCCCAGGCCAAAGACCAGGCGGCCGGCGGCCATGACATGGAAATTCGGTGTGGCGGCCGTGATGAGGACACCCACGAGACAAATCCCCGTAAAGATCAGCGTGGCCAGTCGAGTTCCAATCCGGTCGACCAGGATGCCCCCGAGCAGGACCATGATGATATTTGGGAGGCTATAGATTGCATTGAGCGTTCCGAGTTGCGTATCGGTAAAGCCCAGCGACTTCTGCAGCAGGTCCGCCAGGGGCGCAATGGCGTCGTAGGCGTAATAGTTGCCGAACATGGCCATGCTCAAGAGGACCAGAACGATCCAGCGTGCGGACGCGGGGGGCGGTGGGAGCGCGGCGAGTTCCGACCCGTTTCGTGTCGCGGTGGTCACAGCTGTTCCTGAGCTCTTTCTCGGTGGTGAACGTGCTTAGGCTGCGATGGGTCCCGGGATCGATCGCTGTTCCGTGAAAGTCCCTTGACGCAGGCGACGGTACCAGCCCGACCCGGGGTGGGTGCCCTGGGACGGCCTGATCGGCCGGTATTTCAGCATGTCGGCCGGTGGCGGGGAATGGGGGCCTGCCCAGGTGGCCTTTTTTTTGGCCGGGGTACTTGCGCAATAATGTATGCATGTATATGCTAAGGGCGTGTCCCTGGAACTCTTTCATCCGCTGGTCCGCGAGTGGTTTGTGGGGCGGTTTGGCGGCCCCACGGAACCCCAGATTCGAGGCTGGCCGGCCATCGCGGCGAACCGGAACACGTTGATTGCGGCCCCCACGGGGTCTGGAAAGACCCTCTCCGCCTTCCTGGTTTGCCTCGACCAGCTCTGGCGGCAATGGCTGGATGGTGAACTGGCGGACGGCATCCAGGTGGTCTATGTCTCGCCATTGAAGGCGCTCAGCAACGATATTGAACACAACCTGCGCGTCCCGCTGACAGAGATTCGCGAGCTGGCCGAGCAGCGTGGATTCTCGCCACCGCCCATTCGGGTGGCCGTCCGGACGGGAGACACACCCGCCGGACAGCGGCAGGCCATGCTCCGCCGTCCGCCCCATATCTTGGTGACAACGCCCGAGTCGTTGTACTTGATGGTCACGTCGGAGCGCCCTCGGAAGTTGTTGGCCTCTTGCCGCACGGTGATCGTCGACGAGATCCATGCCCTCGCGCGTGACAAGCGCGGTTCGCACTTGTCGCTCACACTGGAACGGCTCGCGGCGCTCTGTCTGCGGCCACCCGTTCGGATCGGGCTATCGGCGACGCAGCGGCCCATCGAGGCGATTGGCCAGTTTCTGGTGGGTGCCGGAGGGAATGGGACGGAGACCCCCTCTCCCTGCCCTCTCCCCCATCGGAATGGGGGAGAGGGTGCGGATGGGACTCTGCAGCGGAATGGGGGGGAAAACACGGAGGGGACCCTGAAGCGTCTTGGGGGGAGTCGCAAGGATGGAACCCAGCGTCCACCAGACGAAATCGATGAAGGGGAGCGTGGATCCGGGTGTCAGATCGTAGATGCGGGTCACGTGCGGCCATGGGACCTGGCGGTCGAGGTACCTGGCACGGAGCTCGGAGCGGTTTGTTCGCTCGAACAGTGGTCGGAGGTCTACGCCAGGCTGACCGAGCTCATTCTCGGCCATCGCAGCACGCTGCTCTTCGTCAATACCCGCCGCATGGCCGAGCGGGTTTCGCACCAGCTGCGGGAACTGCTGGGGGAAGACGCCGTAGCGGGCCATCATGGCAGTCTCTCGCGTGGCATTCGGCACTCGGCCGAGCAGCGGCTGAAGACCGGTCAGCTGCGGGCAGTCGTGGCCACGGCATCGCTGGAAATGGGGATCGACGTGGGGTCGGTGGACCTCGTGTGCCAGTTGGGGTCACCCCGGTCCATTGCTACGTTCCTGCAGCGGGTTGGTCGATCGGGACATTCGCTGGGGTCCGTCCCCAAGGGGCGATTGTTTCCGCTCACCCGTGACGAACTGCTGGAATGTCTGGCCCTGGTACGCTGTGTGCGGCGAGGTGAGCTGGACCGTATTGAGATTCCCGAGCAGCCATTGGATATCCTGGCGCAGCAGATCATTGCCATGGTGTCGTGCGAGGATTGGCACGAGGATTCGCTGTTCCAGCTCTGCACGCGGGCCTGGCCTTATCGTCACTTGTCACGTTCCGATTTTGCGGACGTGCTGCGGATGGTCAGTCAGGGGATTACGGCTACCAATCGCCGGGGCGCCTACCTGCATCGAGACCAGATCCAGGGTCGCTTGCGAGCCCGGCGCGGCGCGCGATTGGCCGCCTTGACCTCGGGGGGCGCGATTCCCGAAAACGGCGAATATCGCGTCGTCACCGACGAGGATCAGACGCTGGTCGGGACGGTCGACGAAGACTTTGCGATCGAAAGCATGGCGGGTGATATCTTTCTGCTGGGGAATACCTCCTGGCGGATCCGTCACGTGCGGTCGGGGGAAGTGGTGGTTCGCGACGCGCTCGGTGCGCCCCCCACGATCCCATTCTGGTTCGGCGAGGGACGGGGACGTACGATCGAGCTCTCTGCGGCGGTCTCCTCCCTTCGCTCTGGAATTGCCGCGCGGCTTACCGATCTGCCGGCGCCCGAGGTTGGACATCCCGGTCACGCCAGTGGCGATGCCACGATGGAGTGGTTCCTCACGGAATGCGGAGGTGGCGAATGGGCCGCGGTGCAGGCACTGAGGTACGTGGCAGCTCAGGTCACCTCCGTGGGGCTCGTCCCAACGACGGGCACCATCCTGTTTGAGCGATTCTTCGACGAATCCGGTGGCATGCAGCTCGTCGTCCACTCCCCCTGGGGGGCCCGCATCAACCGAGCCTGGGGCCTGGCGTTCCGGAAGCGGTTCTGCCGGTCGTTCGACTTTGAGCTACAAGCGGCAGCGACCGACAATGGCGTGCTGCTGTCCCTGGGACCACAGCACAGTGTCCCGATCGAGAGCCTGTTCCGCATGTTGGGGCCTCACAACGGTCAGCATCTTCTGGAACAAGCCGTCCTGGCCGCCCCCATGTTTCAGGTTCGCTGGCGATGGAATGTCACGCGGTCCCTCTGTGTGCTGCGGCAACAGCATGGCAAGAAAGTGCCTCCCTATCTGCAGCGGTTTCGCTCCGACGACCTGCTGGCCGCCGTGTTTCCGGAAACGGTCGGCTGCCTGGAAAACCACCATGGTGACGTGGTGATTCCCGATCACCCCCTGGTGCGGCAGACGATGCACGATTGCCTGCGAGAGGCCATGGACGTTTCGCGCTGGCTGGAGGTACTGCAAGGCATCGTCGATCAGCGGATTGAGCTCGTGGCGAAGGAAACGAGGGAGCCGTCCCCCTTCTGTCACGAACTGCTCAATGCCAATCCCTATGCGTTCTTGGATGATGCGCCCTTGGAAGAGCGCCGGACGCGGGCGGTGGCCATGCGGCGGACCTTGCCACCGGCGCACGAGGGGGACATGGGCCGGCTCGACGGCTGCGCGATCGACCAGGTCTCCGCCGATGCCTGGCCGCTGGTCCGCAGCGCCGAAGAACTGCATGACGCGCTCATGAACCTGGTGGCCTTGCGGGAGGAGGAATCGCCAGGTTGGGAACCATGGTTCCATGATCTGATCGATGCCGGGCGAGCAACGCGTCTGAGAATTCCCGACTCGCCGATCACATTTTGGCTCGCCGCGGAGCGACTTCCCGTGATGCGCGCCGTCTTTCCGACGGCCATCGAGGAGCCTCCCGTGCAGCTGCCGGACGAGCTGTCGCTGTCATGGTCGAGCACGGATGGCTGCCTGGAGCTCATCCGCGGCCGTATCGCCCATGCGGGCCCAACCACATCGAGTCAACTGGCCGAGCGACTGGGGTTAGCCACGAGCCAGGTCGATGCGTCTCTGGAGGCACTGGAGGGTCAGGGACTGGTCCTCCGCGGCCCGTTTCGTCCGCGGATCGCAGCGACCGGGGAGACGATAGCCGAGACCAGCGAATGGTGCGATCGCCGACTCCTTGCGCGAATCCATCGCCTGACGCTGGACGGCCTGCGGAAACAGATCCAGCCGGTCGAGCCCGCGGACTACCTGCAGTTCCTGGTGTCGCTGCATGGCCTGAACGCCGACGCGCAGGACGTCGGGCCGGGCGGCGTCCGCGAGGCGATTGGTCGCTTGCAGGGATTCGAGATGCCGGCTGCCGTCTGGGAACAAGTGCTTGCGGCCCGAGTGCATGGCTACCAACCGGAATGGCTCGACGAGCTCTTCTTGTCAGGTGAGGTCGTCTGGGGACGACTGAGGTCCCCCGCTCGCAGTCAGGACCGGTCGAGTCGCCTGAACCTGGCCGCCATGACGCGTGCCATGCCGATCTCGCTGATGTTTCGAACGGACCTGCCCTGGCTGCTGCCGCACGAGCCCACGACCGATTCCCGTGGCGTTTCCGACCAATCCGCGTCAGCCGTTCCAGCGGGAAGTTGCATTTTGCGGGCCAATGCGGAGCGCGTGGCGGAAACGTTGACAACGCGCGGGGCACTCTTCTTTCAAGAGCTGGTGGCGCTCACGGAGCTGCTTCCGTATCACGTGCAGGTCGCGCTGCGTGAGCTTTCGGCGCTGGGGCTCGTGACCTGTGACGGGTTTGCCTCGGTTCGCCAAATCGTGGCCCCTGGCCTGCGGGGCCGGCGCGATTCGCAGCGAGAACGCCGGGTGGCCACGGGCCGCTGGAGTCTCTTCCCCGGGGTCCAGCCACGTCCCTCTCGCGAACACTCGCTGGAACAGTGGTGCCAACTCTTGCTGCGACGCTATGGGATTGTCTTTCGCGATGGTTTGGGGCGCGAGACCACCGCGCCGAGCTGGTTCGAACTGGTGCCGATACTTCGCCGCATGGAGCTCCGCGGGCAACTTCGCGGCGGACGATTCCTGCGTGGGGTCTCTGGGGAACAGTACGGCACCGAGTCCGCCGTGCAGCGACTACGACAATTGCGTGACACACCCGATCCCGAGTGGTACCTGCTGTCAGCCGCCGATCCGCTGAATCTCCATGGCATGCTGACGGATGAACCCAGGTTGCCAGCCACGCACAAGAACGCCTTGGTGGTCCGGGCCGGGAAGAGATTGGCCATGCGACAGGCGGGAACCACGACGCTCTCGGCACCCCTGGACCCCATGGAATTGGGGATGATCCGCCGAGCCCTGCAGGTCGGAGCTCGGCCCGACGCGTGCACAACCGCACAGCCATCGGGCCAATGACCCGGGATTGGCCATGCCGGAAGCGCGCCCTCACACGAGATCGGTCGCGGCCGGTCGCACCAGTCGACCAGGACCAGGGCCTGTGATGCTTCCATCCTGGCAGACCGTGTTTCCGCTTCGGTATCTGCCGCTTCAGCTTCCCCGGTACGTGGCATAGGACCAGGGGGAAACCAGCAGCGGCACGTGGTAGCGGTACGTCGCGTCCTCCACGTGAAAGGCCACGGGCACTTGATCCAGAAACTTTCCGGCACCGGGATGCTGCTGGCCTCGAAAGTAGTCGGCCACGTGAAAGACGAGGCGGTACGCACCCTCTTTCAGCGCGGATCCTTCAAGCAGCGGCTGATCCGTGCGACCATCCGAGTTCGTGGTCACCTGTTTGAGGACACGCGGCGAGTCGCCTGGATCGAACACGACGTCAATGGCCATTCCGACGGCGGGCCGCCCGTTGGCGGTATCCAGGACGTGCGTTGTGAGTTGTCCGGTCATGGTCCGTCCCGCACCACAGTTCCCTGAATCATGCCGAACGGTTCGTTCGTGGCAACGAAGATCTCCTTGGGGTTGTCGAGCCCGAACGGTTCGAGGTTGGCGAGGAGACGATGCTGGTTGGTCATGCTCAGGCTGACCTGGGTAATGCCGGCTGCCTTGGCGAGGATCTCCTCCCCCACGGCATAGAGGGTCTGCTGCAGGGAAAGGCTATGGTGCGTGGCGAAGGTGTCGAGGATGGCTTGCCGTGCCACGGCAAAGGTAGCCTCGTAGCTACGTTCCTGCGGTGCATAGGTCCATACCGCGCGGACGTTCGTCGCCAGGATGCGGTCCGTGGTCTCGGTCAGGGTCGTATATCGATCCCGGCGAAAGCCTGCGAAGCCGGAGTCGGTCGTCTTGATGAGGTGCAAGTCTCGAATGCCCCCCTGCGTCGTCACCGGCTGCCCTCGCGTGTGGTGAATGGCGGCCGTCCGAACTCCCATGCCGGGCCCCGCGAAGGCATTGTCATGATCGCGTCCGTCGACCCGCAGGCGGCTCCAAAGGGTCATCGCCACATCCACCCCGACGAACGAAACCTGGGGATACCCCTGCAGGAAATAATTCGTCAGGATCGCGCCGAGGTCTTCGGGAGACTCGAAGGTCATCTGGCGCGCCAGGGCATAGACGGTATTTCTCAACGAATCGGTGGGAATCACCGAAGCGTTGTTACCGGTGCGATAACACGGCTCAAAGGCACCTTGCAGGCGAATTCCGAGGCAATACTCGTGCAACTCGTGCCGCGACCCGCGCCGGACCACCTTGGTCAGCCGGATTCCTTCCTTGCCATATTGGTTTTCACCGAGACTCGACATCAGGATCTTCCATTAACGTATCGGCCAGACGCAGCCCTGCGATCTTACCGATCTCGTTCAGCGCGGCGTGAATCTCCTCGCTTCGATCGTGAGCCAGCCGCGCGGGAAACGTGGCCAGGATGGCCTCTTTCCGGTTTTCTCGGGCGCAGATCACAAAGGGAAAGCCAAACCGCTCACGGTAACGCGCATTGTACGCTTCGAACAGATCGACTTCGGCAGGGGTCAGGGCCGTGAGGCCGGCAGCTGCCTGTTCGGCTTGCGATTCGGGGGAAAGCCCCCCATGCCGTGCGAGATTCCCCACCAGATCGGGATGCGCGCGGATGAGCTCCAGCTGTGCCTCGAGACCTGCGGCCGCAACACATTCCAGGAGTTTCCGATGCAGCGCGCCGAGGTTGCCAAACGGCCGATCGTGCCATACCTGTTCGGCGATCCAGGGAGACGATTCAAAAAATGCCCCACAGACCGCCACAAAGTCGTGCTGGTGGAAGGCATTGAGCTGCGAGAGGGGGATTCGGCGTCTCGTCATGCCATGACCGCTCCCGCCAGGATTCTCGCGGCCAGTTGAATGTCCTCGATGCGGCTGAATTCGTGGGGATCATGGCTGATGCCATCGCGACTGGCGACAAACAGCATGGCCGTGGGGAGATGGGGGGCCACAATGGCGGCATCATGCAGCGCGCCGCTGACCACATCGGGCAAGGGGACACCGAGACCTGCCGCGGCGGAACGCAAGCGATCACAGGTTTCGGAGCTGAACGGAACGACGGGCAGGGCCTCCGAACGGTGGATATCGGCCGCCAGCTGGCGGTCGGCCGCAATGGCGCGAATTCGCTGTCGGATGATGGCTTCGCCCTCATCCAATCGGGTGTCGCTCGGACCACGAAAATCCAGGCAGAAGTCGACGCGTCCGGCGATCACATTGTGGGCATTGGGCTGGGCCTGCAGGCGACCGACCGTGACCACGGTGTGGTCGAGCTCCTGGTTCCACTTCCGGCCCAGCGATTCCAGGGCGATGAGCATCGCCGCGGTGCCGGCAAGTGCATCTCGCCGTTCGGTCATCTTGGTTGCACCCGCGTGGCTACAGCGACCTTGAACGGCAACCTGGAACTGGCGCCGTCCGTGCACGGTGGTCACGACGCCGACTGGGACCTGCGAATCCCACAGGGAGAGCCCCTGCTGGACGTGGACCTCGATCATGCCCAGGTAGTGCTCGGGCCGAAGGCGCTCTGCCGGAAGGCGCGCGGGCTCAACACCATGTGCAGCTCCGGCAGTGACATAACTTTGTCCCTCGCGATTGGCGAGCTGCGGCAGGCAGACCGGGTCGAGCGAGCCCACCCAGAGGTGACTGCCCACCATGCCCAGCTGGAAGGTGGTCCCCTCCTCTTCCGCGAACAGCACGAGCTCCAGGGGGGCCTCGGGATAGACGCGGAGGACTTCCAGGGGGACTACCACCCCGACCACGCCGTCGTACTTTCCGCCCGTGGGAACGGAATCCAAGTGCGATCCGCTCAGCCAAAGGGGCTCCTGCCAATCTCGACTTGCCGGTCGGATATGGACGTTGCCGGCGGCATCGATCCGGACGTGGCAGCCCCATTGTTCCGCCTGAGTTCTGACGTAGTCGCGGGCATCCGCCCAAGGCCGAGAAAAGGTTGGGCGACTGTATCCTACGTCCGGCGAAGATTCGCTGAACCGCGCAATGGCCTCGATGTCGTCGGCGATTCGCTGAGTCGAGATCTCCCCCATGGCGTCGCAGACCTCAGGACCCGAATTGTTCACGCCAGGTTGTTCCTGTGCGTTCCATGGGACTGGCCGCTTCCGTTCTTCGCATCCGGTGCAGTCTGGGCATGCCGAGGGAAAACTCCTGCATCCAGTCGCGGGCGAAGACCCCCTGCTCCGTCTCGCAAAAGATGTCGCGAACCGCCTGTGCGTCGATGACGCGGGGACCTCGCGTGCGAATGGCGAACTCGGCCGTGCGACTGCATCGCTGGGTCAGATAGTCCTCGATACCCGTTTCGTCCATGACATCGATCACGCACCGTAATGAACGAATCGCTTTGGCATAGGCGAAGCTGGGGGGATACCCGTGATCCACCATGGTCTGAAAGCACAGCCGCATCAGCTGGATCGTCCCTCCGTACAGGATCTGTTCCTCGAAGTTGTCTCCCTCGGTCTCGTGCTGAAATGACAATTCGACGACACCTGCCCGCGTGGAACCGACGGCCTTGGCAATGGCCAGCACGATTTCCAGGGCATTGCCGGTGGCATCGTGATCGACACTGACACATCCGTAGACCCCCTGCCCTTGCAGATACTTTTCGCGCACGAAGCGCCCCGGCGCATTGGGAACGAACAGGACGGTGTTGACCACTTGGGGTGGACGAATCGCCCCGTACAACACATTGAATCCGTGACAGAAGCAGAGCGTCTGGCCCGGTCGCACGTGGGGTGCAATGTCGCTGGCATAGAGGGCGGGCTGGGCCGGATCCGCCAGTTCAATCAGCAGGATCTCGGCCTTTTGAGTGGCCTCGGCGATGCTGCAGGCCTCGAAGCCATCCGAGCGGGCGCGTTGCCGCGAGTCACTCTGCTCTGGCGGCCGCGTGCCCACAATCACCCGGCAGCCGCTGTCGCGGGCATTCATGGCCTGGACCTTCCCCTGGATGCCATACCCAATCACGGCCACAGTCTTGCCGTCCAGGATCGACAGATCCACATCCTCGTCACGATAGATCTTCTCCATCGCATCCTCACGTTCCCAGGCGGATGTCACGATTGACATTCTTGTAGTAGAGGTACTTCGATGCCACGGGCCCTGTGGCATAAAAGCACTGTGGGCAATAGGGCCCCATCCAAATGAAGTCGCCCGCCTCAACCTCCATCCAGGTGTCGTCCAGGTAGTACAGCCCCTTGCCCTGCAGAAAACAGAGTCCGTGTTCCATCACGTGGGTCTCGACGAACGGCAGGCTGTGCCCTGCCTGGAAGGTGAAGATATTCATCGCCAGGTCGAATTCCAGCCGGTCCGGTACCAGTACCTGCAATTGGGCGCCTGGATCCCCCAGGAAAGGCTCGCCAGCGACGTGGGCTGCGCTGCCCAACCGTGGCTGGAATGGTTCCATGCCGGGGAGCGGTTCGTAGACCTTTCTCAACAACAGCAGCCGCGTGGCCGCCTGGGCCCCGACCTCATAATCGCAACCGGGAGGGAGCAAGGCAAACCCATCCGTTTTCAGGGAATGGACACGCTTGTCCAACCGCAGGCTCAGCTCCCCTTCCACGACAAACAGAAAATGTTCGATGCGCCCATCACCCGCGTGGCGGCCCGTCTGTCCCGGTTCGAGATCGATCCGATATTCCGTGAAATCCGCCCCGAGAGAGGGGGCGGCCAGCACATACGCCAGGGCATCTGGCCATTCGGGCAGCCGGGAAGCGGGGATCCCCTCGGAAGGCAGCACCGCGTATCGGGAGCGAACTCGAGCGCGGCTGTGTACAAGCTGGTGGGGTGCTCGCATGAGATTACGATTCCGTCCCATGGCATGGGGATGTCAAGTTACAGCGCGATCACTCGACGGCAACTCCCCGCAAATCTTCTTTCGGCTGCGACATCGCCATTACTCCGCGTCCGGTTCGTCACGTACCGTGACTTTGCGCATCACGTCATTCTGCTGGATCTTGTCAACCACATCCTGTCCTTCCAGGACGCGGCCGAACACGGAATGTTTGCCATCCAGGTGGGGGCAGGGAACATGCGTGATGAAGAACTGCGATCCGTTGGTATTGGGTCCCGCATTGGCCATCGACAGGATACCGGGGCCGCTGTGTTTGAGCTCGGGATGGAACTCATCGGCAAACGTGTAACCGGGCCCCCCGGTCCCGGAACCGCGAGGACAGCCTCCCTGGATCATGAAGTTGTCAATCACGCGATGGAATTTGAGCCCATCGTAAAAGCCCTTTCCGGCCAGAGTCTCGAAGTTTTCACAGGTCTTCGGGACCTGCTTGTCAAAGAGCTGTATTCGGATCGTACCGCGGTCGGTTTCAATCGTGGCGGTCTTCATGCTGGAATTCCTGATCGGGGGTGAAAGGGGATGGAGTCCGTGGGCGTTATAGCACGTGGCTTCGAGGGTCGACAAGCGCGCGGTTCCCGGGACCGCCACGGATGCGCACGGCGTGAGCCTTCCGCGGATCGGATCGGCCGGAAAAGAGATCCGTTCCTCGCCATTCCACCGAGGACCGGTGCTCCGGGCGAACGTGCTGCTTCCGATCAGCCACCGGCCCCGCACGGCGCCCGGCATGGCGATCTGCTATAGTACGCCCACACGCCGACCATGCCTGAAGGAGTGACCTAGGACGATGCTGGAACAGTTCAATCAGATCGAGGAAGTCGTGCGGGTGATCCGCGAACGCTGGACCACGACACCACGCGTGGGAATCATCCTGGGAACAGGTCTGGGCGGCCTTGCGGACCAGGTTGAGGTGGACGCCGCCTTCGAATATGAATCGTTGCCTCATTTCCCGCGTTCCACGGCGATCAGCCACCGTGGGCGTCTCGTCTGCGGCCAATTACAGGGTCAGACCGTGATGGCCATGGAAGGTCGCTTTCATCGGTACGAAGGCTATCGCCTGCAGGAAATCACACTCCCGGTCCGTGTGATGAAACGGATGGGATGCGAATTGCTCGTCGTAACCAATGCCTGCGGGGGGATGAATCATCATTATCGATGCGGCGACCTGATGGTGATTGACGATCATATCAATCTCATGGGGGACAATCCGCTGATCGGCATCAATGACGATCGACTGGGGCCGCGTTTCCCCGACATGTCGGCACCGTACGACGTCGAACTGATCGAATGCGTGGAGCGCCTAGCGCGCCAGCTCGATATCCGACTCCACCGAGGAGTTTTCGCTGCCGTCTCCGGCCCCAATCTGGAAACACGAGCCGAGTATCGCTTCCTGCGAGGGATCGGAGCCGATGTGGTCGGCATGTCGACCGTGCCCGAGGTGATCGTGGCAGTCCATGCAGGTTTGCGAGTTGTGGGCCTGTCGATCATCACCGATATCTGTTTCCCCGACGCGTTGGAACCTGCAAACACGGCCGAGATCATTCGCGTGGCGAACGAGGCGGAACCCAAGCTGCGAGCCCTCGTGCTGGGCCTGCTAGCAAGCTTGCAGCCCCGAGGCGAATGCCAGCGGAGTTAGGACTCCGCCGGCCACGAGCCATTTCTCGACCCAGGACTCGACCCAGCGATACCGGAACGGCCCGGGCAGGACCTGCAAGCCGGGTCCTGCCGGCCGGTCTAGGCGGCGGCCGCGGGTACTTTCTACACTCCGGCACTTTTCTCCGCATCGTTCGACCGCCTGTTTCCGCCCTGCGCGTTCGTCAGACCACGGATGGTCCCAGGAAAACCGAATACCCGAGCTATTTCGCGGGCAGCGTATCTGCTGACGGCTATCGCGGTCCCGCTTTCGCTTGCGGGCGCAGCCGAGCGGGCGGAACACGAGTTTCGTGTCCGTTTGGCCTGGGGAGGGGCCTCGCGTGTCGCCTGGCACGGCAGTCTGACGCTGCCCGAAGGACGCATCGTCGACTTCGCGCCGCTGGGTGCGGAGGCCGACGTCCCAGGGACCTTTGTTCGCGTGGAACAGGGGCTCGCGTTCTCGCCGCTTCGCCCTATGGTCTATCAGGCGGTGGACGTCACCGTGATCGCTCCCAGGACCGCTGCACTGCGACTGGAGCTGAGCACCGCGCGGGGCACCCCCCCCGTGTTCGCCCAGTTGATTTCGCTTGCCGACCTGTGGGAAGCGCCCTTGAACCAGAAGATTGACAGCGCGGGCAATCGGTTACTGGTCCGCCCCAGCCCGGGAGACGAACTGCGTGTCCGTTTCGCGCGGGACCACCTCGTATTTCGTCCACGTGAGACCTGGCAGCTGGATATCCTGCCCCGCGAGGACCTGCGCCGTCAGGCGGCCGCCAAACTGCAGGTCGAGATCCTTCCCAAGGGGACGCGACGCGCCGTCTGGCGAAAGCAGTTCCCGCTCAAAGCCGGTCCGGATGGTTTGCTCCCCGCGTCCGAATCGATTTCGCTGCCGCTGCCGGCCCAAACCGGGGTCTTCGATCTGATGATCCGCTTGTCGCCGAGTAGTTCCGGCGTGCCTTTCGGCCCTCGGGACCGGTCCGCGGAACGACCGTTGCAATTCGTGGTGGTCGATGATCGACCCTCACAAGGGGACGACGAGACCATACCGGAGATCCGGAAATGGCCAGAGGTCATCTCCTTTGATCCCTCGCAGCCGAAATGGTGGGAGAGGATCACACCTGTCGCGATGTGGAATCGACTTCCGGGTGAATTTGGCGACTGTCTACGGTCGGGAACCGCCACGCCGTGGCAGCGCGAGGAGGGGATTTTCAGTCGATTGGATCCTGGCGGCTGGCAGGCCCTGCCACTCACGGTGCGTTCGGTGGGTCAGCCACACATTTTGGAAGTAAAGTATCCACGCCCCTTGGAACAATCGCTGGCGATTTGCGTGCTCGAGGCCAATGAACGGGGCGAGATCTATTGGCGGGTCCCCACGTCGGCGTTCACCCGCACGAACTTGCCGGGCGAATCTTCGGGCTCGAGCACCTACCGCATGCTCTTCTGGCCGCGGACCCGCCGGCCCGTCGCACTGCTCATGAACCTGGCTCCGCAGGGGCCTGCAGCCTATGGCCCGATTCGCGTACTGGGTGGACCCGCGCACCTTCCGTCTGCCTTTGCCGGCGCCTTGCCGGTCGCCCAACGAACCGCGATGGCCATGTTCGATGAGCCTTCGTTCATCGACATGTTCTCGGCGACGGACGCGATTGATCCAGAGTCGGGGAGGCCACTCACCGATTGGGAGACCTTTCTGGACTCATCCCTGCGGCTTGCGGAGTATTTGAAGTTCGTTGGACTGTCGGGAGCCTCGGTGGGTGTCTGGTGTGACGGCAGCGGCATCTATCCCGCCGTGCCGTCGCAGGGTGCCTCTCGCTATGACACCGGGCCTTTCTTTCCGACCGGTCAGGACCCGGTTCGCAAAGACGTCGCGGAGCTGCTCTTTCGCGTGTTCGATCGGGAAGGGTTGAAACTCGTCCCCGGCCTGCGTTTTACGTCGCGGCTGCCAGAGCTCGAGCGCCAATTGCATAGCCAGGCGGAGCCTGTCACTGGGATCGAGCTCACCAATCGCGCCGGCCAGTCGTGGCGTGAACTGCACGGCGAGCGCGAGGGTAAAGGGTCGTTCTACAACCCCTTGGACCCGCGCGTCCAATTCGCCATGTCCCAGGTCGTACGCGATTTGGTGCGACGGTATGGTCATCACCCCTCCTTTGCCGGCGTCCGCCTGGACTTGGGCCCCAACACGTATTCCGTGCTGCCTGACCTTAGCTGGGGCTACGATGCGGCGACGCTCGCGGCATATCGCGCCGATCGTGGCCAGCAAGGAGGAACCGATCGACTTCCATCGGCGGCGACCGAAACGCCAGCGACGTTGGAGTCGTCTTCCGATTGGTGGAAGTGGCGAGCGGAACGTCTGACGCGACTCTACGAGGGGATGGCCCGCGACGTGGAGCGGATGCGGCCCGAGGCGAGGCTCTATTTGTCGGCCTCGCGAATCATCGATGCCCCCGCCATTCGCCGTGCTGCGACACCCTCACTGTCACGCCGCGAGTCCCTGGAGAAAGCCTTATTGGCCATGGGGCTGGATGTCCCGAGGCTGTTGACGGCCCGAGGCATAGTGTTTCCCAGACCGATGGCGCAGCTTTCCTCCGATTCCCTCGTATCGCAAGGACCTGCCGTCGAATTCACTCGGGATCCCGGCGTGGACACCCTGTTTACCAAGGCGCGGAAGCCGGCGGGTCTGGTCCTTGGGCGCCCGCAACTGGTCCCCTTGCCGCAACCGGCCCACCCCGCGGGAGCCAGCCCAACCCAGCCCGCTCGTTGGGTCATGGTTTCGGCCGATCGGCTGGGCGCATTGCAGCGAGAACACCTTGCCCGCAGTGTGGTACTCAACGACGCCGAAACACTCTTCGTGGGCGGTTGGCGCCCTTCGCTGGGTCAACCCGATGCGCTGTCCGACTTCATTCGCGTGTTTCGCGAATTGCCGGCCAGTCCCTTCACGTCGGTCTCGGAAACCGAATCCTCGCCCGTCGTCGTGCGCGTCTTGTCACAAGGGGACAAGTCCCAAGTCTACGCCGTCAATCAGTCACCCTGGACGGCCCACTGCCAACTTGACTTCGACGTAACGCCCGGAACCCGTCTAACCCCCTTGGCCAGTGGCATGGCGGATGTCCCCGTTGCCGACGACCGGGGTGCCTTGAGCTGGCAATTTGATGTGAAGGGCTATGGACTGATCGCCGCGACGCTGTCGTCCTCCAATGTCCAGGTGCGTCAGGTCCGACAGGCGCTTCCCGATGACGTCCCCGGTCAGCTGCGCGCAACGATCTCCGATATCACCGACCGCATTGCCCAACTGCGCCAGGTGGATCCGAGTTGGGCCCTTGCCAACGCGGGATTCGAGCAATTGGAGGAGCGAGAGGGAGTCCCCGGATGGGAGCTCTATGCGGACGGAGGGAATCTGGCCAGCTTGGACCACACGCAGTTCCGCTCGGGCACCTCATCCCTGCACTTGCGCACCCAGCAGGGATCGTGCTGGGTGCGAAGTCAGCCCATTGAGCCGCCTCGCACGGGTCGGCTCTCGTTGCATGTCCACTTGAAGGCGGCGCCTGGCTCTACGGGGCCCGTGCGATTGGCCATCGAAGGACTGTACGAGGGGCAATCCTTTGCCCGCCATGCAGAAATCGAAGCGATCGAAAGCGCGAACGCGGCCGAAGAGTGGCACCCCTTCGTATTGCAAGTGTCCGACCTGCCCGACCGGAATCTCCGTGACCTGCGGGTCCGTATCGAAATGAGAGGGACCGGCGATATCTGGATCGACGATGTCCAGCTGTCGGAATGGGGGTTCACTCCAGCAGAATTCACAGAGCTCCAGAATGTGATGGCCTTGGCCGAGCTGCGATGGAGCAAGGGCAATCTGGCGGAATGCCGCCAGACGCTTCAACGCTATTGGCCCCGATTTCTCTTGACATATGCGCCCCCCCCTTCCGCGGAAATCGCCAGCCGACCGGCGACCCAGTCGCTGCGCCAGCCCCAGGCACCACGGAAGGAGGAATCCAATTTTCTCGAGCAGGTGCGCAAGATTTTTCCGCCCGTTTCCCGCTAGTGTGAGTCGCGCATACGTGGAGCGTGTGCCACGTCGCATGGACCCGACGCAAACGACGAAAAACCGCTACGAAAATGCGAGACACGCTCGAGTGGCCCACTTCGCGCTTGCGGGAAGATTGTCAAGCGGCCGGTGGAGTGCTATGGTGGTCGGCGGGTCAAGTCACCGTTTCATTTGAGGAGAACGCGATGAAGAAGTGCGTATTGATGTGGGCGGTCATGCTGGCATTCACCGGGTACGTTGCCGGTGGGGTAACGGCTGACGAGTCGGACGAGACGTGCGTCTGTACGTTATCGGACGGGATGGAGAAGTTGCCTCAAGTCAGCTACCAGGTGGGGAAAGAATCGGCGTGCTGCGAGCAATCGGCAGAGGCCTTGGCCAAGAAGTCCGGTGAACCCATCCAGTTTGTCGTCGCGGACAAGACGTACGATGACAAGTCGGAAGCGATGGTCGCCCTGGCCGATGAGACAGAATCGTTCGTCAATAAGTTCGCAACTCCGTCGACCTGTAAGGTGAGTGGGAAGACTTCGATTGCGGGACAGTCGATCAGTTGCAGCGAAAAGGCCGCCGCCGTGGCCAAGGTGATTGACGAGGCCATGAAGAGTGTCTCGTTGGCCTATCAAGTGGGCGATGAGAAGTGCAGCTGTCCGAATCAGGCCAAATCGCTCGCCAAGGAGAAGGGCGAGCCGACGAAGTTCGTGGTCGGTGAGGAGTGCACGGGTTGCCCGATTGATGCGCGGATCAAGCTGGCACGAGCCAAGTACAAGGCCGCGCTGGAAGCCCTGGCCCACATGAACAAGGAAGAGACGAAGCCCGTCTCGACGAGCTCCTAGGCTCGATCGCCCACGCGCTCCGCAACCGCGCTCTAGCAGCACGTTCCCAGGCTCCGGCCTGGGAACGTGTTTTTGCTTACCGGCAAGCTCGACTCGTCCGTTTCGGCCTCAGCATGCTGCCGCGTGCGCCCCAGCCGACTGGTTCAGCCGAGGATCCGCGGCGTGGGAGAGGTTCAATTCTCTGAATTCGCTTGCGAGCGGCAATTCGCGACGAACGCCCGATAGTCTTCGATCGTATCGATACCATGGGTCGCGCGCGGCACCTTTCCCACGAGAATTGAATAACCGGCGTCCAGAAACCTCAGTTGTTCGAGTCGTTCCGCGGCCTCCAGACGCGAGTGGGGGATGCGTGGCAGTTCGAGCAGAAACTCGCGGCGATAGCCGTAAATGCCCAAGTGCTGCCAGTGCAATGGGACCTCCATGGCGTCGTCCGGGTGGAGTCCATCACGGAGAAACGGAATGGGACTGCGGCTGAAGTAGAGCGCCTGTCCCAGGGCGTTGAAGACCACTTTGACGCAGGCAGAGTCATGCAACCGGCTGCTCGCAGTGATGGGCGCCGCCAGAGTAACGACCTGGGCCTGTGCATGGTCACGGAGGAGCTTTGCCAATTGATCGATGTACTCGGGTGGAATGTCCGGCTCATCTCCCTGCACGTTGATGCAGACCGCCGCATGCGGGCTCCTGGCGACGACTTCGGCCACGCGATCGGTGCCCGACGCGGCGTGGGGGTCCGTCCATGCGACCGTGCCGCCAAAGGACTCGACCTCTCGAGCGATGGCTTCATCGGGGGTGGCTACGACGACGTCTCCGGCCGATCGGGCCCGCCGGACCGCCAGAAATGTGTGGTGGAGAATGGACTTGCCGGACACTTGCATCAGCAGCTTACCGGGCAGCCGGGTGGAATCCAATCGCGCGGGAATGACGACCAGAACGCGGTCCACGTCACCTGTCCCAGGAACACGACCCGACGTGTGGCTCATGGGAACTCCTTTTTTCTGATTGTGCTGCGGGCCATGATCATGATCTATTGATAGGAAAGCTGGATTTGCTTGAGAATAGGGGCGGGCCGTCCGGCAGACCTCCGATCCTTCGCGGACACAGGGGGGGCCCCGTCACTGAATCCTGGGACAGGCGGCTGGTCGCGAGCGGCCCGGCGGCTCGAGTTGCAAGGACCTGCAGTTTATGTGCGGAATCGTGGGCTACGTCGGGTATCGAGATGCCGTGCCGCTTCTCCTGGAGGGCCTGCGGCGACTGGAATATCGGGGTTACGACAGCGCTGGCATCGTCACGGTGCCTCGCGCGGGCCAACTGGAGGTGGTGAAGGCCGTGGGCCGGATCGACTTGCTGGCCGAGAAGCTCCAGCGGCAGCCCCTGGCGGGCCAGACCGGGATTGGCCATACCCGCTGGGCGACGCACGGACCGCCCACCGAGGCCAATGCCCATCCCCATTTCGGAGGATCCCATGTCCTGGCCGTGGCCCACAACGGCGTCATCGAAAACTATCAAGTCATCAAGCGGGCCCTGATTGCCGAAGGGTACGAGTTCCGCTCGGCAACCGATAGCGAGGTCATTGCGCACCTGATCGACAGTCACCTTCAGCGCCAGGAAGAACCGAGTGGCCAAGGCGATCCGTTGGGGGGCCTGGTAGCGGCCGTGCGGGAGGCGATTCGGCAGCTGCGAGGAACGTTTGGCCTGGCCATTGTCTTTCGAGATCATCCCGGGGTTATCGTTGCGGCTCGCCTGGGCAGTCCGTTGGTCGTCGGGGTGGGCGAAGGCGAACATTTCGTGGCCAGCGACGGATCGCCGCTGGCCGGCCACACGGATCAAATCGTCTACCTGTGTGACCATCAAATCGCCGTCGTCACTGCCGACAGTTTGCAGGTCCTGCACCGCGACGAGGGGCGAGTCCACCACCGCATCGATCGCCTGGAACTCGACTGTGATGAACTCTCGCTGCAGGGGTACCCGCATTTCATGTTGAAGGAGATTTTTGAGCAGCCCAATACGCTGCGCGACACCATGCGGGGGCGACTCTGCGACGATGACGCCACCGCCGTATTCGGTGGGCTCAACATGGGCGCTCGCAGTTTGCGGCAAGTGAATCGGATCCTGCTGACGGCCTGCGGGACGAGCTGGCATGCGGCGCTGATCGGCGAGTATGTCATCGAACAGATGTCGCGGATTGCAGTGGAGGTGGAATATGCCAGCGAACTGCGTTATCGCAATCCGCCCATCGATCACAAGTCGATCCTGTTTGCGATCACGCAGAGTGGTGAAACGGCCGACACCCTGGGCGCGCTGCGAGAACTCAAGCGAAAAGGGCATCCCACGTTGGCGATCTGCAACGTGGTGGGAAGTACGATTGCCCGCGAGGCGGATGGGGGCATCTATCTGCATGCAGGGCCGGAGATCGGCGTGGCATCGACCAAGGCCTATACGAGCCAGGTGATGATCTTGACCATGCTGGCGCTCTATTTCGGTCGGCTCCGTGACCTCAGCTACGAGGCCGGCCGGCGGATCATCGAACAGCTGCAAGAGATTCCCGACAAGGTGGAAAAATCGCTGGGAACGAACGACCTGGTCCGGCAGATCGCGGGGAAGTACTGCCATGCCAACAACTTCCTCTACCTGGGGCGCCAGTACAATTTTCCCACGGCACTGGAAGGCGCGCTGAAACTCAAGGAGATCAGCTACATTCACGCCGAAGGATATCCGGCCGCCGAGATGAAGCACGGCCCGATTGCCCTGGTCGACGAACATACCCCCTCGGTCTTCATCGTTCCCCGCGATTTCGTGTACGACAAGGTCATTGCCAACATGGAAGAGGTCAAGGCGCGCGGCGGACCCATCATCGCCGTCGTGGGGGAAGGGGATCGGCGTGTGGAACAACTCGCCGACGATGTAATTCGCGTCCCCCACGTGGAGTCGTATCTGCAACCCTTCGTCACCATCGTCCCTCTGCAACTCCTCTCGTATCACATCGCCGTACTGCGAGGCTGTGACGTCGACAAGCCACGCAATCTGGCCAAGAGCGTGACGGTGGAATAGCCCATCGTCCGTTCCGCGACGATGGTCGATCGTAGGGCTCAGCTGGGCTGCTGGGGTGGCAACTCCTCGAATCGTTTCCGCTGCTGATTCTTCCGGACACGCCCCGCCGTAAAGACCTGTCCGTTCATGGCGATATAGACTCCCGCCGGCAGCGTCAGCAGCGCACCCACCGCCAATCCAATATTGAACACCGCGTCCGAAACTCGAAACCGAACGGGTGTCATGGAACCGGTCAGGACAATCGTCTTGCCCGGGACACCCACCAGGGAATCCGCCGTCTGCGTCATGGTGTCGGTGCCATGCGTGATCAGTACCCGCGGGCACGGGTCGTCCAGTACCCGCCGGCGAATCAGTTCGCGGTCCGCGTCCGTCATCTCCAGGCTGTCCTTTCGGAACAGGGATTCGATCCGATAGTCGAAATAGACCTGCGCCTCGCGGAAAATCACATCGATTTGGGGCTCTCCCACCAGGAATTCGCTGTTGGCGTCGAAGTAGACTTTGTCAATCGTACCGCCACAGGCGAGTATCGTGATCGGGTCCATTGTCGGTTGATTCCCTTGGGGAGGTCGAATATACTTTTCGGGCTATCGAGAAGAAGTGAAACCTGGCCTGACCGTAGGGGGAATCTGGACGACCATGACCATTGACAAGAGCTTACGGGTCCGCAAGGGGCTCATGAAAAACCGTAGTGTTTTAACGCGAGCGGAACGCATCGCAAAGATGGTGGACGCCGAACGCTGGAAAGAGGGGGACGCCGTTTTTGGAATCCCCAAGGTTCGCGTACTGAAGCTGACCCTCAAGAAGAAGAAGAAAGAGAAGAAGGAAGAAGGCGAGGAAGCCGCCAAACCCGCCGCCACCCCAGGCAAGAAATAACCGTGCGGACGGTCGCACTTTCCTCAGGAGCAATCATCCATGGCCAATGTGCTGGAAATCAGTGACAACAGTTTCGAACAGGAAGTCCTGCGGGCGGACCAGCCCGTCCTGGTCGACTTCTGGGCCCCCTGGTGCGGACCTTGTCGGCAGATCGCACCCCTGATCGAAGAACTGTCACGCGAGAACGCCGGTGCGGTGAAGGTCGCAAAGATCAATATCGATGACAGTCCGCTTGCAGCCCAGCAGTACGGGGTCAACAGCATCCCCACCCTGATGATTTTCAAGGGAGGGACCGTGGTCGAACGTTTTGTGGGGGTCCAGCCCAAGGCCCGACTGCAGAATGCCTTGAATGCCCACGCGCCTGTGGCCTGACTCACCACGTCACTGGGCGGAATGCCATCCAGGCCAGACCGACCAGCCACAGCGCCTCCAGCGCCACCGCCAATCCCAGGCACCATCGCTGACCGGGTGTCGGTGGCTCGGCCTGAGCCCCTACACGAGGGGGGGCCGATTTCTCCGGACGATCCTCAACCTTCCTGGGGGCTTTCGGGGCGCTGCGCAATCTTGAAATCCTTACAGAAGACCTGTTCAAAGTCATAGACATTGTCGAAGTCCTCGCGCCGATCCGAGGTCGACTTCTTCATCTTCCCGATGCGGATCAGGTTATAGACGATCTCGCCGAAATCGGCAGTCGAGCAAACACCCCAACTTCGCAGGACGGCCTGGGCCATATACCCGTATTGCTCGATGGCCAGATCCCGGATCGCCTCGCACAATTGCTGTCCCGAAAGATGCCGTTCTCGGCGGCGTACCGGGGCCTGCACCGACTTGGTTTTTCCGGTCGACTTTCCGACCTGCATCATGTTCTGTGCATGCGCCAGGGCCTCGCTCACGAATTGGTAGGCCTCCAGGCGATAGCGGTCATCTTCCTGCAGGAGGGTCAGCAGCGGGTTAGTTGGTTTCTTCATCCTCGGTTGCCGTCTCGTTCTTATGTTTCTTGGCTTTATGTCGGGGTTGGCGTCCGTCTCGAATCACCGTCACGACATCTGCCGCATCGATCAGGATCCTTCGTTGATCCTCGGTTTCCACCAGGACTTGTTCGGCAATGATCTCCTGCCCCAGAACTCGGGCATTGCCCATTCGCGTCACGATGCTGGCGCCCACCGGTGGCAGCTCGCGGGCGAGCTCGACATAGGTGTCGTATTCGTATCGCAGGCAGCACTTCAATCGACCGCAGCGGCCGGAGATCTTCGTCGGGTCGAGCGTGGCCTTTTGAATCTTGGCCATCTTCATGGAAACGGGGGGCATCTGGGTCAGGTGCGTATTGCAGCAGACAGGCATGCCGCAATCTCCGTAGTCGGCCAGCAGTTTGGCCTCGTCCCTCACACCGATTTGCCTCATTTCGATGCGAGTCTGGAATTCCCGCGCCAGCTCTCGAACCAGCTCCCGAAAATCGACTCGGCTTTCCGAAAGGTAGTAAATCACGATCCGTTCGCCGCCAAAGACGTGTTCCAGGTCGACGAGTTCCATATCGAGGCCGAGTTCTCTCACATGATCGCGGCAGATGCGGAACTCCTCTACCGTCTTGGCCTCCATATGGGCCAGTTCATTGGCATCATTGGCGGTCATGCCGCGGAGGATCTCACCTTGATCCGATTGCGGGAGTTCCTGATGATCGTCGGCGGCCTCGCACAAGACGTCGGCGACCTCGAGCCCCCTGGGGGTGCGGGCCACGACGCGGTCGCCGCGGCGATAGGTGGTCGTCTTACCACGGACGGAGAAGACGCCGATCGATCGAATGGCACCGTAGCGGAGGATGTACTTCGGCATGGAAACCGTGAGTTTCGGCATGGGGCTTGGGCCGGGAAGCTGGCCACAAGGGAATTGAGTATAACCGTCCGCGGCACCGGAACAAAGCGCGAAGGCGCAACGGCAGCCAGACGCAGGGGAGAAGCGAGAAAATGTTGGTTCGCCCGGTGGTAAGCCGTCGAGATCAAGAGCAATTCCTGGCGCTTCCCTGGCAACTGTATCGCGGGGATCCGCTGTGGGTCCCACCCCTCCGCAGAAACCAACGTGAATTGGTCGGTTTCGCGCGGCATCCCTTCTACCAGGCGGCGGTCAGCCAGGCGTTCCTGGCAGTTTCCGGTGGCGAGGTCGTGGGGCGGATCCTGGCCATCGACAATACGGCTCATCAGCGACGGTACCCCCAGGAGGCCTGCGGCTTCGTCGGCTTCTTTGAATCGCGCGACGATCCATGGATCGCGGAGGGGCTCTTCGTGGCGGCCCGCCAATGGCTCGGTCAACGGGGCCTGAAAATTGTACGCGGCCCCGTCAATCCGTCACTCAATTACGAGTGCGGCCTGCTGGTCGGCCCCTTCGACCGCTCCCCCACCTTCATGATGACATATAACCCTTCGTACTATCCTGCCCTCTGGGAAGCCCATGGTTTCGTCAAGGCCCAGGACTTGCTTAGTTTTGTCGGTCACAAGAGCAGATTGCAGACGATGAATAAGAAGATCCTGGTGGTGGCCCAGGAAGCGCGGAAACGCTTCGACATCAAGCTTCGGCCACTCGATCCCAAGCGATTCCTTCAAGACGTCCATCTGTTTCTGGATATTTACAATCGATCCAACGAGCGCAACTGGGGGCATGTCCCCATGTCGCCCGCGGAAGTCACCAAGGCGAGCAAAGGGCTGCGGCACTTGATCGTTCCGGCACTGACGCAGATTGCAGAAGTCGAGGGCAAACCGGTGGGCGCCGCGTTTGGGCTGCTCGACTATAACCCTCTCCTTCGCCAGATTGATGGACGCCTGTTTCCCTTGGGATTCTGGAAAATCTGGCGAGATCGACACCAGCTGCGCCGCATCCGGCTGGTGAGCACCAATGTGTTGCCGGAATACCAGATGTGGGGCATCGGAGTCTCGTTGGCAGCGTATCTCGTACCGGCTGCCCTGCAGTGGCCGATCCACGAAGGAGAGTTTTCCTGGGTCTTGGAATCGAATCACTTGTCGCGCAAGACCCTGGAACGGGCGGATCTGCCGGTGGAAAAGACGCATCGCATTTACGAAATCGCGGCCTTGTCCCCCTGTTGACAGCGGGATAGGATCGGCCCAGGAACCGGGCCAGACCAGCCCCTCTCGACTCGGCAGAAAAACTCCATGGCGACTCGCTCGCAACAAGTCGTAGTCACCGGAATAGGGATCGTCAGTCCCGCGGGTATCGGTCGCACGTCGTTTTGGCAAGAGATCCAGGCGGGTCGCAGCAGCATTCGCCGACTGCAGGGCTGGGACATGGGCACCCTGCCGCTGAAGATCGGCGGCGAAGTACTGGACTTCGACCCGGGAAAGTACATCCAACCGCGGAAGGCCATCAAGTTAATGTGCCGGGATACCCAACTGGGTTGTGCCGCGGCGGCCTTGGCCATGGATGATAGTGGCGCCACCTCGCACGACTTTGCCCCAGAACGACTGGGAATCATCTTTGGAAGTCAGATGTTCTATGGTACCCCAGGCGAACTGAGCCACGTGTTTTGGAGCAGCCGGGAACCGTCCGGATTCACCATGGCGGCCTGGGGTCGCAGCTTTCCGCGAGACATGTTTCCCTTGTGGCTGCTGTTGTACTTGCCGAACATGCCCGCCTGTCATATTGCCATTGCGCAAAAGGCGCTGGGGCCCAACAATACGATCGTGCAAGGAGCCGCCTCGGGTTTGCTGGCGATCATCGAGGCGGCGACCGTGATTGAGAGGGGCTGGGCCGATGCGATGCTGGCAGGCGGCGTGGGAAACATGATTTGTCCGACGCGGGTCGTCTATCTGGCCAACAAGGATCTCTCCCGCAGGAATGACGATCCCGCGTCCGCCTGCCGACCCTTCGATGCCACACGCGATGGAACCGTCATGGCGGAAGGAAGTGCCGTGTTCCTATTGGAGTCCCGCGAACATGCACTCGCCCGCGGCGCTCCGATTCAGGCACAGCTGGCTGGATTCAGCCGTGCGTATGGTCCCGTCTGCGGACCGGTCGGATCCGCGCATCATTCCACCGTGGCGCGCTCCCTATCCGCCGCGCTGGCGGCCGCCGATCTGCAGCCCCGCGATATTGGACATGTCAATGCCCATGGTTCCGGCATCGTGGAGACCGATCGCCACGAGGCCCAGGCAATCCGTGACATCCTGGGGGACACCCCCGTGACAGCCCCCAAGAGCTACTTCGGCAACTCGGGTGCGGCCTGCGGCACGCTGGAAACCGCCGTCTCCATCCTGGGATCGCAGGTGGGAGAGATCCCGCCGACGCTGAACTACGAACGACCCGACCCCGACTGTCCCGTTCAGGTCATCCACGGTGCGCCCTTGGCCGTGCGCGAAAAGGCCTGGCTGGCCATGAACCAATCCACCACGGGCCAGGTGGCCACCGTGGCCTTCCTGCCCGGTTGACGCAGGGGCCGGATGCCCCCCGCCACTACCAGACCCAGTCCAGTCCCAGCGACGCGCCTTGGTAGAACATCTTTCCCGAGGCGTTCAACTGCGTGAAGGCCGGAGTCAGCGACATGTTCTCCGGTGCCAGAGCGACCCCTGTGGCATAGACAATCTCGCCACCTCCCCGCAGCGTCACGTTGGGACGCAGTTGATAGCCGACAAACAGCCCACCCTCACCCAACAGGGTCAGCTGCTCGTCGTTGATCGTCTCGGTCCGTTCCGGCAGCCCGTCATTTTGTGTGATGAGCACATTGCGACGCTGGACCAGGTTCACCAGCGCGCCCGTATTTCCCCACAGGCCCCAACACCACTGGTCGTAGGTCTCCACCAGATCTCCACCGAGCTGCGGGCCAATCACATCATTGTTGGTATTGACCCGATAGTCGCCGACGATCGGGACGGCCGTTCGGTCGTTGATTCCAATGAACTGGACCCCTTCGTTCATGGAGAAGCCTCGCAAGCCGTAGCTGACCGATCGTACCTGGCCCGAGTTCTTGAAGCGGACCCAGGAGCCGTCCGGCTGCAGGGCCATCTGATCACGCCCAGGTCGCGATCGCACGTTGTAGCTCAGGGCAAATGAATTGTAGTCCGATCGAGCTCGATAGATGTGGGTACGGCCTCCGTCGAAACCGGGAGTCGTCCCCGTATCGTCGAGCGTGGTAATGAGTACGCCGTTGCCGGGGGCTTGGGTGGTCAATTCCGCGTCCCATTCCAGGAAACCCGTGAACTGAAAATTGAAGTAGTGGTCCCGGTGGCCGGCATCCCGCCCCAGCAAGCGGCCCAGGCCCAACCTGGCGCCTGTGGCGGCACGCATTTTGACATCCGCCGCTCCAACGAAGTTCGCGCCATTGTCCACCACGGTGATCCAGCCGAAATCTTCGACGTCGTTGTTGTTGGTCAGGGTCCCGGGGGTCTTGGCGATGATCACGGTACGAGGCTCATCCCGCGAATAGACCAGGACATCCGACTGGGAGTACCAGTTTCCGCGAAAGAACCAGGTGCCCGTGCTGTAGATGGGTGCGGGCTCGTCCAGGTTCGGAAGATCCAGGTCATCGACCCCTTCTTCCATGCCAAAGGGTCCTTCCGCGCCAAACCCTGTCACGTTACCCGATTCGTCGACGGAGATTTCCTCGGCGGCAGGTGCTTCGAGCAGGGGTGACGGCAGGAGCAGGTCCTCCGCGGATTCCCCTTCCGTGCCCGATCGAGGGGGCGCGCTCGCGCGGGTTTCATCCGCGGCGGCCGGTGGCTCAAAGGGAGGTAACGGCGGCGGATTCTGCGCAATACGGATCGGTCTGGTCTGATAGGTCTGCTTCCCCGCCGTAGGCCGGTTCTGGCCATCCGCCTGCGTCACCCATGCCGTCAGCACGAGGACGCACGCTGCCATTCCGATCCGACGACGGTTTCGCGTGATGTGCACCATCACCAATTCCCCCGTTTCTATCTGGCCGGGGCCATATACCGTGGGCCTCTGGGATCCCCAGGTGGCCGGCTCATGACCAGAATCGGCAACGCAGAACTGGTACAACAGGAATAGTCGGGAGAATGCCGGGAATCGGACTGACCGTTACAATTTGACTCGCCGGAAAAGTCCCATGGCCGAAGCGAGTGGTTCGTCACATGATCGCGGGCTAGCACGCTACCGCGGGGCGTGCGGATCTCTGCGGAGCAACTTTCCTCGAGTCCCATCCCCCACGAATTCCCCGTCGCGGACCTGCACCCTGCCTCGAACCGTGACGTGGTGTGGGCGCCCTTCCAGCTTCCATCCTTCAAACGCGCTGTAATCCACGGCCAGGTGATGGCTGCTAGCGGAAATCGTGCCGCGGTCGTCGGGATCGTAGACGACCAGGTCCGCGTCCGACCCGACCTGGATCGTCCCTTTTCTGGGAAACAGTCCAAACAGTCGGGCTACCCGGGTGCTCGCCACTTCGACCATCGTGTGCAGGTCGATCTTCCCTGCCCGAACACCGTAGGTGAAAAGCAGGTTGATGCGATCTTCCAGGGAGGGGATCCCGTTGGGAATCTTGGTGAAATCATCGCGTCCCATGTCCTTTTGGCCATGGAAGTCAAAGGGTGCATGATCGGTCGCCACGGTGTGAATCTGTCCGTTGCGCAGGGCGTTCCACAGGGCCGCCTGGTGGGCGCGATCTCTCAGGGGCGGCGACATGACGTACTTGGCCCCTTCAAAGTTTGGCAGCTCCGCGTAGGTCTTATCCAGCAGCAGATATTGGATCAGCGTCTCGATCCAGACGTCGACGCCGCGGCGCCGGGCCGCAGTGGCCGTTTCCAGTGCCTCCTGGCAACTGAGGTGCACGATGTAGATGCGGGCCCCCGTTTGTTCGGCAAAGGTCACGAGATGGTGCACGCCTTCGGCTTCCACCCGTGTCGGTCGCGAGGGCTCGTGGAACTCGGGCGCCGTCCGCCCGGCGGCAATCAGTTCCCTCTGCCGCTCCGCAATCAGCACGGCATTTTCCGTGTGCGCCGTGACGATCACCCCCAAGTCTCGGGCCAATGACAAGGTGCGGTACAGTTCCCGATCGTTCAAGTCGAAAGCGCCCTCATAGGCCAGAAAGACCTTGAACGAGCTGATCCCTGCCGCCACGATCTCGCGTAGCTGCGATTCCGTGTCGTCATCAAAGCGGGTGACGCCCATGTGAAAGGAGTAGTCGCAGGCGGCATGGCCTGCCGCTTTTTCCGTCCAGACACGAAACGCCTCGGCAGGCTGTTCTTGCTTGGAAGGACAGATCATCTCCAGCAACGTTGTGGTCCCACCGATGAGTGCCGCACGACTGGCCGTGGCATGGGTGTCCTTGGCAAACGTGCCCATGAAGGGGAGGTGGATGTGCACATGCGGATCAATAAACCCCGGAAAGACGAACTTCCCCGCGGCCTCGATGATCTCGCATCCCACAGGGGCCTTCAGCCCCCGGCCAATCGCCGTCACGGTTTCATCGTCACAGAAAATATCCGCGGTATAGCGAGAGTCCGCCGTAACGATTTCGCCGTTGCGAATCAGCAGTGCCATAGCGTGCGTGCCAGATGGAGTGCCAGTCCGAATGATTCTCAGCCGCGTGCTGCGCCCCGTCAAGCAGCGGACGCGCGGGCCGTCACTGCCCGAAGATTTCCCAGCGCGCGGCCCCCGACACCTCGAGTCCCACGCGGCTCCGCGCGCAAAAAAAAAAGGCGGGAGCTGGGTCGCTCCCGCCTTTGCCCTCCTGGGAAAAATCTCGATCGGTCGGCCTGCACTTACTCGCGCGGGCGAATCGCGCCCGTCAGCCCCGAGTAATCACAACGGTCCTCTTCGTGCCATAACGGCATCCCTAGCTCCACTCGCTGACGAAGGATCTCGATCTTCTCGGTCGACCCCGCTGGGGCATTCGTGGCACAAAAGTGCTCGTTCGCCGCCGGTACGAAATCCTCGTCGTGGCCATACTTGAGAATGGCCTCAAACACATTACTCACCTTGGTTGGCATGGAAAACTACACCCTCCCCTATTTAGCGCCGCAGCCAGCTGGTTGGAAAACAGCAGAATCAATGTGATGCAAGGTATCCGCGGGGCGGCCGATAACTCAGGACACCCCCCCATACGCAGGTGCTTGACGGACCAGCAGGTCTCGGCGGGCACGCCCCTCTACCAGGGACGCGTGAGGCACCCTGCGTCAAGCAATCTATTATTCACCTTCGCAGCGGCGAGTCAACTATTTGCACGCTGAATTAAGCTAGCACATCGCGCAGGAATGCGGAAACTTTCCGGTTGCGTTAGCTGCGGGGAGGAAGGGAACCGGCTGGCGACGGTGGGACGGGACGGCGCGTTCAGCGTACCAAAAGTCCGGCCGTTTCCAGGAGAACCAGCCCCCCGATCAGGGGGCCCCGATCGGGCACCACAGGCCGTCACCTGGCACGTTCCTGCCAGTCACGCGGCCGGGAGCTGAATCCCCGCTTCTGGCAGGGACATCTAGTCCTGTGTTCACGTGCGGACCTCGACGGGACAGTTCATCCGACAGGAATCGAAGCAGTGCATCCGAAGGTCGATCCAGCACATAAATCTGACCCGTCTTTCCTGGGCTGCCTGAATCTCGCATTATGAAAATGACCTCCGCCTGGGAACGGGCGGCTGGCATGGACTGCTCGGTCGCCAGTGCCAGGTCCGCGGTTGGAACGCGAATTTTTCCTGGTTGCCAGGGCTGAGAGGTGGCTCCTGCGGGGCTTTTCTGGCCGAGTGTCAGCTGGGTCGGAAGGTTGCCGGCCGAGGTCGCATTCGGGTTCCACGAGGACTGACCATCCAGCTGCGCGACGGCTGGTTCGGCATGGCGGTAGATAAATCCCAGGCCTGTGGCATCCAATTCGGTGTGGATGGGGCCAAGGGCGGCGTAGAGTCCTTCGTCGGCTTCTTGATCGGCCGCGTTGCAGACGCCGATCAGGTCCCCTTGCAGGTTAAAGAGTCCTCCGCCGCTTCGTCCGTCGACGGGGCGGCCTCCCACCACCAGATTGGCCGGACCGTGGTAGCGGTTCACGGAGATGATGCGATTCTTGAGGACGCTGGGATCGGCCCCGCGGTTGCAGCCGACGGCAAAGACAGGTTCCCCTTCTTTCGGCCGCGCGCCGCTTCCCGCCACTCGCGCGGAGACCACCGGGACACCTGGCCGCATGCTGACAAGGCCTACATCGAGTCGAGCGTCGAAGGCAATCAGATGGCCGGGAATGCCCTGAGGGGATCCTGGGCCAAACAAGTCACAGAGGACCTGGCCTTTCCCCTGGGAGTCACGGAAGATGTGACCGCACGTAAGGATCAGCGCCTCATCGTCGTGGACATCGATCACCGTTCCTGTTCCAAACGAGTGCCCACGTTCGTCGACTACTTTCAATCGGACCGTGGCCTGTAGTGCACGTTGCTCTGCGGAAGTCTTCGTGGTCGTGGAAGTAGAGGATTCGGACGGATTGGGCGAGTGCTTACGATCTGCGTCTTGGGCCCGTTCGTACATGGCGGTCAGTTGTCTCGCCGATGCCGCGCCTTCCAGTCGTTCAAACGGTTGGCCCGCGACGAGGGTCAGAAAACAGGGGATTCCCGACACGCCATGCTGCTGCGCAAGGGACGGGTTCTGTTGTACGTCGACCCGCCGAATCGAGACACCCTCCCTCTGAAGCTGTGCTACGGTGGGCTCCATTTCGCGGCAGACACTGCAGTATTCACCGGTGAATTCCCAGAGCTCCGCTCCGCAAGCGACGGCGCAGCAGGCCGCGACACTGACGAAATAGGCGATCCGCATGGCGTCCTTCCTTGGACACAGGGGGATAAGGCTCGGAGCAGTGACTGCGCCAGATGAGCGTGGTGGGCAATTTCGAAAATTGCCGAGAATGGTTCAAGGTCAAAGTCGCAGAAGGTCGGAAGGGTTCGAGCCGTCGCATCCCGTAAATCCAAAGGAGAACTTCAGTTGTGCCTTGGTCGGTCGAACTCGCCCTCGTTGGCGGCGTTACGGGAGTCCCTGTCAAGCGTGCCGTGCGCCGTGCATCAAGGGCTAGCAGGCGACTTGCTGGCCGCAAGGCACACCGCCTGCAGTGATGGTGGGAACACGCCATGCGATCGCCGCCAGAGTGCGACGAAGGACGGGACCAACGCTCGGAACGCCGCAACCTCCGGCAGCGGCGCATGGTTGCAGGTCCCCGGCATGCTGACGACTTCCGCAAAGAGCAGGGCGAGGCCCCGGCGTTGGCCTTGTGGCCATGATCGGCTCGGGTATCCTTTCCCTCTTCCGGTCCAACGTCCCTGTCCCGCCCACAGCTGCTTGCCATGACCGTTCGCAGGATCCTGGTTACCGCCGCGCTCCCCTATGCCAATGGCCCGATCCACTTGGGCCATTTGGTCGAGTACATCCAGACCGACATTTGGGTGCGGTTTCAGCGACTGCGAGGGAATCGGGCGATCTTCCTCTGCGCGGATGACACGCATGGGACGGCGATCATGAAGAGCGCCCGTTCGCAAGGATGCAGTGAAGTAGAGTTCATTGCGCGGATGCATGCGGCCCATCTGGCGGATTTCACACGGTTCCAGATCCAATTTGACAACTACGGCAGTACCCACAGTCCCGAGAATCAGCAGCTGTGCCATGAAGTCTGGCGAGCGCTGGAATCTCAGGGGCTGGTCATACGACGTACGGTTGCCGAGTTGTTGGATCCCGACACGGGGGAGTCGCTGCCGGACCGCTTTGTCAAAGGTCGCTGTCCACGCTGCCAGGCGGCCGACCAGTACGGCGACAATTGCGATCGCTGCGGCGCCACGTATCGTGCCACGGACTTGCTGGATCCCGTCAGCACGATCAGCGGGCGGCCGCCCCGCCCTGGCGCCTCGGACCATTATTTTGTGAAGATCGAAGCACTGCACGACTTCCTGGAGGACTGGACGCAGCGGGGCGATCATTTGCAGGCGGAAGTTGCCAATTATCTCAAGGGCCATTTCTTGCACGAGCCGCTGCGGGACTGGGACGTCTCCCGGCCCGCCCCCTACTTTGGGTTCCCTATCCCGGAGACCAAGGACCAGCATTATTGGTACGTGTGGTTCGACGCGCCGATTGGCTACATCGCCTCTACTCAACAGTGGTGCAATCGCGTCGGCGAGAATCTGGACGCCTGGTGGCGGTCACCCGAGACGGAAATCCATCATTTCATCGGCAAGGACATTCAGTATTTCCACTGCCTGTTCTGGCCCGCCATGCTGCAGGTAGCGGGATTCCAATTGCCACACAAGGTTCACATTCACGGCTTTCTGACCGTGGGTGGCCAGAAGATGTCCAAGAGTAAAGGGACCTTCATCAAGGCCGAGACCTATCTGCGGCATCTTGACCCCTCGTACCTTCGCTACTACTACGCCACGAAGCTGGGGACGGGGGTGGACGATCTCGATTTGAATCTGGATGAATTCGTGGCCAAGGTGAACGCGGATCTGGTGGGCAAGGTCGTCAACCTCGCCAGTCGGACCGCTCGGTTTGCAAGCGCCATGGGTCTGGCAGATCATTACCCCGACGATGGGGGGCTCTTTGCGCGGGGCGCGTCCGTGGGGAATGACATTGCAGCTGCGTACGAGTCGCGCGACTACGCCAAGGCGATGCGCCTGGTGATGGAACTTGCGGACCGCGCCAACCCGTATGTGGAGTCCAAGGAGCCCTGGACGCTGGCGAAGGACCCCCATCAAACCGGCGCACTGCAGAACGTCTGCACGGTAGCCCTGAATCTCTTTCGCCAGATCAGCGTCTACCTGGCACCCGTCTTGCCGCGATTGGCCGAGCAATCGGCCGCGCTGCTGCACGAGCCGGTGCGGCATTGGAACGACGCGGCCGTTCCGATCCTGAGCCGGCCCGTGGCCCCGTTTGAACACATGCTCGTCCGCGTCGACCGACACAAGGTAAATGCCATGATCGAAGAGAGCAAAGACGGACCGGCGGCCGAGGGGACCGACACATCCCCCGCGACCGATCCCTTCCAGGTGGAACCCCTCGCCCCGCAGATTTCGATCGACGAGTTCGCCAAGGTCGATCTGCGAGTTGCCCAGGTGGTTGCGGCGGAAAACGTGCCCGATGCCAAGAAGCTGCTGAAAATCACCGTGAGCCTCGGCGGTTCGCACCAGCGGACCGTCTTCGCAGGGATCAAAGAGGCCTATCCCCCCGAACAGCTGGTGGGACGTCTCGTGATCGTGGTGGCCAACCTGGCTCCCCGACAAATGAAGTTTGGGTTGAGCGAGGGGATGATCGTTGCCGCCGGGCCCGGGGGGCCGGACGTGTTTCTGCTGGGAGTGGACGGCGGTGCCTTGCCGGGGCAGCGAATTCACTAACGGCAGATGGCGCGGGTCTCGACTATAATGCCAGGATCAGGGTCCGAGACCAGGTATGAATCAAAAGAACCTCAAGCGCGGCGTCCCCGAGGGGATTTGGATCAAGTGCCCGGGGTGCGGCGGCTCCATCTACCGCAAAGAAGCGGAGCGGAGGCTGGGGGTCTGCCCGGAATGCGGGTACCACTTCTATGTCTCCGCCTGGGAACGGATACGGCAGCTGCTGGACGATCGAACTTTCGAGGAATGGGACGCCCAGGTGATCCCGACGGACCCGCTGGGCTTTGCCGACAAACGACCCTACCACGAACGACTGAAGATCGATCAAGAACGGACCGGAATGTCCGATGCCGTGCTGACCGGTACCGGCATGATTCGAGCTCGCCGCGTCGCGTTCGGCGTCACCGACTCGGCCTTCATCATGGGGAGTATGGGATCGGTGGTGGGGGAACGGCTGACGCGGTTGGCGGAACGCGCCACGGAACATGACTTGCCCTTGATCGTCGTCAGCGGTTCTGGTGGTGGGGCCCGAATGCATGAAGGGATCCTGTCACTGATGCAGATGGCCAAGGTCTCGGCCGCATTGGCCCGCTTCCACCAGCGCGGTGGACTCTTCATCTCGGTGCTCACCAACCCCACCATGGGGGGCGTCGCCGCCAGCTTTGCTTCGCTGGGAGACCTGATCTTTGCCGAACCCAAGGCCCTGATTGGCTTCGCCGGACCGCGGACGATCAAGGCAACCCTCCGGTCCGAACTGCCCGAGGGGTTCCAAACGAGCGAGTTCCTGTTGGCCCATGGATTCGTCGACCGCATCGTATCGCGTGAAAAACTGAAACCGGAAATCGCTCGCGCGATCGATTACTGCGGAAAGTAGCGACATGGGACTGGTCGACCGAGTTCGTGGACTCTTTCAACCCTCCAGGCTCGATGTGAGCAAGCGTTTCGAACTGATGCGATCCGCCGTCAATGGCACCATGTCTCGGTTCTATCAGGCACGAGATCGCGAAACGGATGAGGTCGTGGGGCTGAAGATCTGTGACATCGAAAAAACCCGCTTCTTCGAGAATCGGTTCCTGGGCCTGAACAAGCCCAGCGAGGGAGAGATTGCCAAGCAGTTTCGCCATCCCGGAATCGTGGAAACTCGAGAATACGGCCTTACGACCGAAGACGAACACTACATCCTCATGGAATACCTGGCCGGCATTGGCCTGAACTCGCTGATCCAGCAGCGGTCCACTCAGTTGGTGGGACGGCGCTTGGCCCTGCTGCGGCAGATGGCCGAGGCCCTGGCGGTGGTCCACGAGGCAGGCTACATCCACCGAGATGTCTGCCCCCGAAATTTTATCTGTTTGAACGAGGCCCAATCCATCAAGTTGATCGATTTCGGTCTGACCGTCCCGGCCACCAAGGCCTACTTCCAGCCGGGGAATCGCACGGGAACCCCCAACTACATGGCGCCGGAGATCCTGCGTCGCCGGATGACCGATCAGCGCGTGGATATCTTCGCCTTTGGCGTGACGGCCTATCAGATGTGTACCTTTGAACTTCCCTGGCCGGGGCAGGAAGTCTCCGGAAAAGCCGCCGTCCAGCACGACACGAAGGAACCCACCGATATCTTTGAGAAGACACCCCGGCTGAACCCACCATTGGGGCAGGTCATCATGCGCTGTTTGGAGGTCGATCCCGCCAAGCGACCCAAAACCATGCGGGACTTCCTGCGAGACGTGCGGTCATGCCCGGCGGACGAGTCGTGAATCACAGTCGCTGACTCGGGGGCCGGCGGATCGCGCACCGGCGGCCAGGCTGCTCGGCGAACCTACCAGGGAATCGACGATGTCCGCTTCACTCGAAGTCTCCCGGCGGCTGCAAGATGGGCCACTCTCGAACGCCGACCTGGCGCCGGTCCCCTGGGAGTCCCGTACCTGGAACACCTGGCACATCGCCTCGCTCTGGGTGGGCATGGTGGTCTGCATTCCTACCTACATGCTGGCCTCCAGCATGATTCAGCAGGGAATGAACTGGTGGCAGGCCATCCTGACCGTGCTGCTGGGCAATCTGATTGTGCTGGCACCCATGGTGCTGAACGGAGCTGCCGGGACGCGATACGGGTTGAGCTTTCCCGTTCTGATCCGCGCTTCCTTCGGCACCTGGGGGACTCATGTCCCGTCGCTGATGCGGGCGCTGGTGGCCTGCGGCTGGTTTGGCATCCAGACAGCGGTGGGAGGATCTGCGATTTACGAACTGGTGGAGGTCCTTCGGCCAGGCCTGTTGTCCCAGATTCCCCAGGTGCTTCCCCCCTGGATTGGCCTGACCAGCGGCCGTGCGATCGGCTTTTTCCTGTTCTGGCTGATCAACGTCTATTTTGTGTGGGCCGGGACGGAATCGATCAAGTGGCTGGAGACGCTCGCAGCGCCCCTTCTGCTGGCCATGGGCCTGGCCCTGCTGGCCTGGGCCGTGCGTGCGGGGGGCGGCTTCCAGAAGATCTTGGTGGTTCGCTCCACGTTTCCATCGGACCAGGCGTTTTGGCAGGTCTTCTGGCCAAGTCTCACGGCCATGGTCGGATTCTGGGCCACGCTCTCACTGAACATCCCCGACTTCACCCGATTTGCCACCAGCCAGTCATCCCAGGTTTGGGGACAGGTGCTGGGACTGCCGCTCCCGATGGCCCTCTTTGCCTTCATCGGCGTCGCCACCACGGGAGCCACTCAAGCGGTATTTCAGGAGGTCATCTGGGATCCGGTGGCGCTGCTGGGCCGCTTCCAATCTCCGATCGTCGTGGGCCTGGCTTTGATTGCGCTGCTGCTGGCCACGCTGACGACGAACATTGCTGCCAATATTGTGGCACCTGCGACTGCGTTCTCGAACCTGGCCCCTCGCTTCATCTCGCTGCGGACCGGTGGGCTGGTGGCCGCCCTGATCGGCGTGGCGATCATGCCTTGGAAACTGCTGGTGGACCCTCACAACTACATCTTCACCTGGCTCGTAGGATACTCCGCGCTGCTGGGACCCATCGCGGGTCTGATGATCGCCGACTACTTTGTGGTGCAGCGCCGGGAACTGTCGGTGCCAGACCTCTACGACGAACAGGGCATTTACGGAAAGTGCAACGTGCGGTCGATGGTCATTCTGGCACTGGCCATCCTCCCCAACGTACCGGGATTTCTGACGGCCGTGGGCTGGTGGCCCGAAGCGGCCCTGTTCCAGCACGGCGCGCTGCAGACCCTGGTAAAAGTCTATCCCTACGCCTGGTTCGTGGGATTCTTTCTCGCGTTCGTCCTGCAGAGCTGGCTCGGGCGGCCTCGGCACCTCCGGCACGACGGGTTCCCGGATGGTCGTCGCGCCACATGACCGAATGCCGCGTCCAGGTCATCGGCGCTAATACGCCACCAGCCGATAGATATCCATGCCGAAGACATAGATCATGAGGGACAGGATGAAACAGAGTCCCAACATGGTAAGTCCCACGGCGATCCGCTCATTGACCGGCTTGCCCACGATCCCTTCGTACAGCAGGAACATCATGTGTCCGCCGTCCAGCACGGGGATCGGCAGGATATTCAAGACGGCCAGATTGGCACTGAGCATGGTCAAGAAGATTAAAAGTCGCGAGAGACCCTGGCTGGCCTCCTGGGTGCCGACACTGGCAATCAACAGCGGTCCGCCGATGTGGCGGAAGAGGCTGCCGATGTTCTTGAGCATGAAGATGACCTGGTCGACTCCAAAAACGGTCTCGCGCCAGCCCAAGTCCCAGGCCTCCCCCCAGGTCTGGGCCTGGCGGATCTCGCTTTCCGGCTCGAATGCCAGCCCGCGGGTCGGTTCAAACTGACCTTGCAGTTCCACCAAGGGGAGCTCGACTGACATATCCCTGTCACCTCGCGTGATACTGAGCTTCAGCTGCAAGCCAGGCGGAAGGGTTTGGAACAGTGCCTGCACGAACGGCCATTCGTCCTTGCCGGCCTCGAATTTCAGGGTTCGCAGACCGAGGGAACGGAATTCCTGCCGGGCAGCTGCCTCTTGGCTGGCAGGCAAGAAGTCCATCGCGCGGATCACGTCACCTGATTGCAGGCCGACCTCTGCGGCAGGCGTTTCGGAGGCAACCCCCTCAATCGTGTCGGTGATTGAGTAGGCCAAGCCAATCGTTTCGGCGGATGAGGGCTGGCCGGGGATAATCGGGCCACGCGTGATCTGGGGCGGCTGGGGCGTAACCGTCACATCCAGCATGCGGGCATGGGAATCGCCGGACGATCGCTCGACCTGCACCACCACCGGCTGGCCAATCTTCGCGAAGAGCAGGGAATCGAGTGACTGGGGATCGTCGAGCGGCGAACCGTCGAGCGAACGAATCACATCGCCCGGACGCAAACCGGCCACGTCAGCTGGCGAGCCGCGGCGGACCGCCACGACGGCACCCATGCGCATCCGAACCCCGATGCCCCGCAGCGGTTGGGGCGGAACCTGAACCTTCAAGGACTCGATTTCCGTCGACTGGTTCGGATGGGATCCGCTGGGTGCACGGCGGACATCGAACGTCAGTTCCTCCGCCGGATGGCGCACGACGAAGGTAAATAGCTCGTAGGGAGACGTGATGGGGACCGATTCTCCACCCGCGGAGACCGCGGCCACGCGGTCCCCGGTCTGCAATCCTGCCTGGCTGATTGCCGACCAGCGGTCCAGGGTGGGCACCAGCAGCCGGTCGGTCCAGGAGGGACTGGCGCCGATCATGGGAATACGGCTTTGGCCGTCCGCCACGTTCTCGGGTCGCAGGGTGATCCATTCGGTGGTTCCATCCACGTGTCGCACATGGATATCGAGTGGCTTGTTCGCCAGGGTCTTGGTGACCGCGGCCCGCAGGTCTCGCGTAAAGCTCAACTGTTCATCCAGCGGCTGGTCCTTTCCCAGTTGCAGGATCTTGTCGCCGGGCTGCAAATTGGCCTGCCAGGCTGGGGAGCCCGGCACCGTCAGACTGATCGCGCAGGGCGGGTATTTGACACCCATGCGGTAGGCCAATGACGCAAAGATGATCGCGAAGAGGATATTCATGATCACCCCGGCGGAGATGATCGCCATCCGTTGGGGTACCGACTTGGCGGGGTAGCTCCTGGGATCGTAGGTCGTCGCGCACTCGACACCTTCTTCCTTCAGTACCTTGATGCGCTCGGCCTCTTTCGCGGCGTTGGCGGGATTGTCATCCTGCCCCAGCATCTTCACATAGCCGCCCAGTGGAATGATTCCGATGCCGTACTCCGTCTCACCCCACTTCTTCCGGAACAGGGCGGAAGGGAGTTGCAAGGGGCCCAGCGCGATGGGAACGTCGAAACCGACATAGAACTTCTCACACTTGACGCCACATGCCTTGGCGACCAGAAAGTGTCCCAGCTCGTGCACGAAGATCACCAGGCCCAGGCCAAACGCGGCTTTCAGGAAGGACCAGACGCCTCCCAACTGGGTCGCCAAGGATGCAATCAAGCACCAATCCACCGATCCATCTCCTCTCGAGCCCATTGATCCTGGGCGTAAATGCGTTCCAAGGATGGCTGTGCCTCGAAGTCATGTGCGTCCAGCACAGCGCGGCAGGCAGGAACCACTTCGGTAAAACCAATCTTCTCATCCAAGAAGCCTGCCACTGCGGCCTCATTGGCAGCGTTCAAGACGACGCCCGCGGTTCCTCCCGCGCGCGCCACTTCCAGTCCCAGGGGAATGGCGGGAAACCGTTCGTAGTCCGGCGGCTCAAAATCGAGCGAGAACGGGACCTGCAGGTTCCAGGACTCCGCGGGGGCCGGCCACCGCGCGGGATAGGACAAGGCATATTGGATCGGCAAACGCATGTCGGGGGGGCTCATCTGCGCCATGACGCTTCCGTCCAGGAATTCCACCATCGAGTGCACGATCGACTGCGGATGGACCAGGACCTCGATTTGGGCGGGGTCGAGGCCAAACAGCCAGCGCGCCTCGATGATCTCCAGCGCTTTGTTCATCATGGTGGCGGAATCGACGGTGATCTTTCGTCCCATCTGCCAGACCGGGTGTGCCAAGGCCTGCGCCACGGACACCTGCTGCAGCTCGGCCAGCGTCAGGGACCGAAACGGTCCGCCGCTGGCGGTAAGGATGACTCGCCTCAGTTCGCTCCGCCGGCCGGCACGCATCGCCTGGAACACCGCACAGTGCTCGCTGTCGACCGGTATGATCTCCGCCTGGCTCGCTTCTGCCAGGTCCATGATCAGTCCCCCCGCCGCAACAAGCGTTTCTTTGTTGGCAAGCGCCACGCGTTTCCCGGACTGCACGGCGGCCCACGTGCTGCGCAGACCTGCCAATCCCACAATGGCCGAGACCACGATATCCACTTCGTCGGAAGCGGCGATCATCTCCAAATGTTCCGGCCCGATCAACAGCTGGACGTCCGATGGAAGCCGAGACGCATCCAGCTGCCGGGCATCATCAGGACGCGTCACCACCAGCCAGCGTGGTCGAAACACGTGGGCCTGCCGGATGGCCTCGTCCCACTGCGAGTGGGCAGAGAGCGCCACGATCTTGACGGCAGCAGGTGAGGCCCGGGCAACTTCCAGCGTACTGCGACCGATGCTGCCTGTGGATCCAAAGAGCGCCACGCGGTGCGGTCGTGCCAGGCCACGCATCGGGTCGTACGAGGGCTCGATGCCCACCCCAAGGGCAGCGTGGTTCGGCGTCGACGTCTCCACCTGTCGGGCCATGCGATTCCGGGTGACGGGAAAGGGGATGGATCCAGTACGTCCGCGGACTGTCCAGGCCCAGCGCGGCTCAGAATTATAGTAGGATCACGGATTGTAGGGGTCCCATTCTGGCTCGGGCAACGGGAAACGGCCGTTCCTGCCATGATTTGGCACGCGTCCCGCTATAATGAGTTCATCCGGGGCCATCGCGGACCGCCGGACTGTTCGACCTTATTCCGAGGAATCCATGTCTCAAGATCGTGGACGAGGGGGAAGGCTGCCGGGCCAAAAGGCAAATCCATCCCTCAGTTTCCTGCTCTATATGGGCCTGTTTGGCGCAGCCATCGTGGCGGGCGTGGTCTACCTCCGCAATGTGGCCACCTACAATCTGGAGTATTCCGACCTCTTCCGCCTGGTCCAGAACACGAAGTATGAGGGAGCGCCAGGGGAGGACGAGGGTGGTCCATCCCGGCCAGGCCAGTTGGCAGACGGTTTTTCCGGCCAGATCACGACGCTCGACGAGAAACGGGCGATCCGGTACAGCCACTTGCGAGATGTGCGGGTGGGGACCAACGAGATCACGGGCCTCGTTCGGCGTGAACTGCTGAATGATCCCAAGTCGGTTCCCAACCCGCAGGCCCGATTCCGTACCTTCGCCAACGGGACGGACCCGGCGGACGAGCGGTTGCAGGAGCTGTTGATTGCCCACAACGTGGAATGGAGTTCCGCTCCCACACCCAGTATCTGGAGCTCGTACATGCCGCTGCTGCTCATCAGCGGCGTCTTCGTGCTGCTCTTCATTTTCATGATGCGGCGATTGAGCGGCGCAGGGTCTCCCATGGCCTTCGGCCGCAGTCGCGGTCGCCTGTACGCCCAAGAGGACCTGGGCATCTCCTTTCATGATGTGGCGGGTATCGACGAAGCGGTGGAAGAGGTCAAGGAGATCGTCGATTTCCTCAAGTCGGCGGAAAAGTACCAGCGGCTGGGTGGCCGAATTCCCAAGGGAGTCCTACTGGTCGGCCCGCCAGGGACGGGGAAGACCCTCCTTGCCAAGGCCATTGCAGGAGAAGCGGGGGTCCCCTTCTTCAGTCTCTCGGGGTCCGACTTTGTCGAGATGTTTGTGGGCGTGGGTGCGGCTCGCGTCCGCGATATGTTTGAACAGGCCGTCGCCAAGGCCCCGTGCATTATTTTTATCGATGAGCTGGATGCGTTGGGAAAGGCCCGCGGCACGAGCATTGTGGGGGGGCACGACGAACGCGAACAGACACTCAACGCACTGCTGGTGGAGATGGATGGATTCGATTCCAACAATGGGGTCATCGTCATGGCAGCCACGAACCGGCCCGAGATGCTGGACCCCGCGCTGCTGCGGCCCGGCCGCTTCGATCGTCAGGTCCTGGTCGATCGCCCCGATGTCAAAGGGCGCGAGGAAATCCTCAAGGTGCATGTCAAGAACGTAAAGTTGGATGAGCAGGTCAACTTGAAGGACGTGGCGGCCATCAGCCCAGGGTTCGTCGGCGCTGACCTCGCCAACCTGGTGAATGAAGCAGCCCTGTTGGCAGCCCGCAAAGACAAGGCCACGGTGGGAATGGACGAATTCAACGAGGGGGTGGAACGCGTCACGGCGGGACTCGAAAAGAAACAGCGGGTCATGAATGAAGACGAGAAGCACCGCGTGGCCTATCACGAGGCCGGCCATGCGCTGGTGGCCTGCGTCCTCCCCAATACCGACCCCGTGCACAAGGTCTCCATCATTCCGCGAGGCCTGGCCGCGCTCGGATACACCTTGCAGCGACCCGATGGCGATCGCTATCTGTTGACCCAGGGGGAACTCGAAAGTCGCATCATCGTGCTCCTGGCGGGGACGGTGGCGGAGGAACTCGTATTCGGAGACATCTCCACGGGAGCCAGCAACGATCTGGAGCGGGCCAGTGACATCGCGCGTTCCATGGTTATGGACTATGGCATGAGCCGCCTGGGCCGGATCGCGTTCCGCGAGCCTTCCCGCTCCGTGTTTCTCATGACCGGCAGCGATGAGCGGGTCCCCAGCCACAGTGAGGAAACGGCTCGGGAAATCGACCGCGAAGTCCGCCGCATCCTGGAGGAATCGTTGGCCAAAGTGCGGGAGATCCTGGCCGCGAGGCATGCAGCCCTGCTGGCCGTCGCCCGCCAATTGATCGTTATCGAATCGTTGGACGCACCGGAGCTGAAGCGGATCATCGAAGAGAATTCCGCGGGACCTCAGGTCGTCCCCGGCACCGGTATGGAAGTCGGCATGGCGCGGGTAGGACGAGCGGATCGCCGTGTCTCAGGTGAACGACCGACAGCCACCGAACAGGGAGGCCAAGGTTAGCCGCGACCTGAGAAGCGGTGGCAAAGGCATCGCGCGGGATCCATTCGCCGCGGCATCGGCATCCTGTCTGGGATCGATCGAAACTCCAGCCCGCGGGAGGACGCCCAGGGTCGCGCGAGACGGCCGAAAATGCCCTGTATTGCGCTGCCTGCGCTGCTATCGAGCCTGACAGGAATTTGTGGTTGGCTCGTCTTGACCCGCTCGGGGCATTCTCCTATTCTCCCGCCCGCACATCGGCAATACGAATTGCTGAAACGGAAAGGTCCTGCGGAAAAAGGAGACGAACCTGCACTGGAACCGTGATGTCGGTTCTGCGGACCGGAGGGCGGTTGTTCGACATGGAAGCGAACACGGACCCTAGGATCTTCGCACC
>WPCK01279055.1_pt1 | contig 47607 bp, 38 predicted proteins | sample 5399851 | NCBI WGS metagenome assembly WPCK01 (sample SAMN12869471, study PRJNA574797) | sludge metagenome | isolation source: wastewater treatment of pH11 | place: China:Beijing | collected 2019-05-20
CTGAATTCTTGCGAATTCAGCTACGGCGGCATGACCTTATGAGGGGCCTACCAAGGCGCCTGGATAAATGCGGAAATGCAGATCCCTCCATCCGGTTCAATAATCAATTGAATCGCCCCATCGCGGCCGGTATGAAAGACTTTGGTCGTTTCCGCAAGATCCGCCGGGATTTGGGATTCAACTTTCTCATTCATTCCCGGTCTGCTGCAAACGACCGCGGCTGTTGGACGCGACCAGTAAAAAAAGTCGGCGGGCCGACTGTTCATGCTCCCGTGGTGTGGCATCGTCACAAGGTCGAAGCTCCCGGCTCCCGGGGACAGCAGCAACCTGTCCAAAGCAGCCCCTTCGACATCCCCGGTAAGCAACACGTTCCGCCCCCGCGAGGAAACATGCAATACCATGCTCATTTCATTGTCACTGGCAACCGCCATTCCCTGTGCCGGAGAAAGCAATTTGATGCCTGTGGCGGTACCCGTATCGATTTCCGACTCGTCCTCAAGCAACACCAGTTTCAGTCCCGGTTCGCTCTCCTGAATTTGCTCAAGCAGCCAGGCGATTTCCGGACGCGACGCCTGTTCTTTCATTCGCCGCGATACGAGGACCCGATCGACGGAAAAGTACTTCATCAATTCCACGATCCCGTTGAAATGGTCGGCGTCCGCGTGGGAAATAATCACAGCGTGAATTCGATCGATACGATGATGCCACAGAACGGACGACGCGCAGCGCGCAGCCAGTTCGGGAGACCCGAGGCTGCCGCAATCGTAAAGCATGTTCTTGCCCCCGGGCAGTTCGAGGAGAATACAGTTCCCGTGCCCGACATCAATGACCGTGCATGTGAGCGTCTCGCGTTTTTGCATGTTGTCGATTTCCCATTGACGGGGAACCCACCAGAAAAAAACGAGCCAGACGGCAAGTGCCAATCCGGCCCAGACCGGCTTCACTCCAAGGGGTCGGAAAACAAAAGCTGTCACTACGGCTGCATAGAAGATCAGGACCGCCCACTTTTCGGGTCCGCACGTCCAGAACCAGGCTCCCGGGAGCGAACCAAAGAACTCAATCAAACCGCGCATGACGTCGAGAGAAACTCCGCATATCCAGCCAGCGAAAGCAGCAACCGGCGTGAGAAACCAACCAGTCAACAAGACCACAAAGCCGCTCGCCAGTGCCACGGTTACCGGAAAGATCACCGGTGGATTGGCAATCATTGACACCGGCGTGACGACATGAAAATGAATGGCGACAAGCGGAATGGCAAACAGCCATACGACAGTACTTACCATCAGCCCCGACCAGGTATTGCGGGCCAGTCGAAAGAGGAGCTTTTGGTGCCATGGCCGCGCCCGGGCAATCAGTTGCTCCAGCGGGTCCTTGCTTTGCGGGAACTCCAGCCATCGCGCTGCGAACACCATGGTGCCAACCGCGAGAAACGAAAGTTGTGCCCCAATGGAAAACAACTCCGCCGGATTGAATCCAATCAGGATGATCGCCGCCAGAGCCAGTGAATTGAAGGCCAGCGGCTCCCGGCCAACCCATCGAGCAAAACAGTAAATGCAAATCAGGACGGCAGCCCGTACAACCGGCGGCCGAAAGTCGACAAGCCACGCATAAAAGGAAACAAACGCCACCGCCAGCAATAAAGCCAGGTTGCGCGGCACCAGCAACATTCGCGAAAATAATACAACGAATCCGGCAAGGATTGCCACATGCAATCCGGAAATCGAAAGCAGATGTATGGTTCCGGTGACCATGAACTGGCCCCGTTCGTCGTAATCGATTTCGTCCCGGTTCCCCAGCAGCATCGCCGAGGCCACGCCCGCTTGCTCTGCCGGCAGATAGCGATGCAACATGGCGTTCAGACTGGCCTTGAACCGTCCTCCGGCAAGGCGCAACCGGTCATGGCCTTCCGGGTCCGTTTCAATGGCCTCCGGCTCGCCGACACTGATCCACGTGTGGATGCCCCTGGTTCGCAGGAATCGTCGAAAATCGAACTCACCTGGATTTCCGGGCCTCGCGACAAGAGAGAGTTTGCCGGCCAGCCGGATGAAATGGCCTGCCCGAAGTTCCTCGCAAGCTCCGCGCACGAACACCTCGGTCCGTCCCGTGACCGGCTTCCATCCTGTGTTGCCGCGAATTGCGGAAACGATAAGTGTGAATCGGGTTCGTTGCTCAGTTGACTGCCCCGTGACGTCCCGGGGATCACTGGCCGTCCGGATGACCGGATTGGCAAGAACGATGCCGCGAATAACCGCCGGCTCGGCCGATGCTCCGACGAAGTGACACAGATCATCACTGGCGACTGTGTGCCATCGCAAATGGTGCCAGCCACTTCCCGCACTGGCAAACGCGACCAGGAGCGCCATGGCGGAAATCAATGTTGCCCGGCGAACTGCGGCGGCCAGCCAGGTGAACATTGCGACAGCAAAGAGTGCGATCCAGAATCGGCTATCCGGAGCACAATATCGATCGAAGGTCACTCCGGCAGCCAGGAACAATGCGACTGGAACAAGCGGCTGGTACAGCGTTGTGCGAGTGATGCTGCTCGTTTTGATTAGGGCCAACTCGGACATGGAGGGCATCCGACCAGGGCATTGTGATCCTTGGACAATCCCCGGATTTTGGCGAAAAGAGACGGCCTCGAACAGCAGCGGCTTCCTTCCTGCTTGCAGATAGGGCTCCCTGAGAATGCCTTTATTGAATATTGCCTTCGCCCCGACTGGGACAAATACAAATCAGCCCGGGCAGAGCGAAGCGGCGATAGCCGCGCAGCGCCGGCCTGGGTATCAAAGACAAAGTAGTCGCAAGCCCTGAAAGGCCGAAACAAATCTTTCAATCCTGCCTGTCCTTTAAGACCTCCCCTTTCAGGACCGAAGGCCGCCCAATTGTGTCGGCCCTTCGGGCCTGGAATACCAGGTTTGGCCAGTACCGGCGGCTCGCGCCGCCGGCAGGAACTGTGTCGGCCCTCCGGGCCTGCTTTCGTTCCAATAAGACGCGGCTCGGTGTCATTGGTGGCGCATTTGACAGGCTTCCCAAATCCACTGGATCGCCGACGCTGCCCAATACAATTGAAGGCGCAAGTGCTCAGAAGGCCCGAAGGGCCGACACAGTTATTGCCGGGGCCTGACAGGCCCCGGGTACCAAAGACAAAGTAGTCGCAAGCCCTGAAAGGCAACGGGGAGGGAGCCGGAAAGAAAATATTGATGGTTCCCGGTTCCGGTTCTATTGGAAAAACGCCTGTCCCCTTAAAGCTCATCAACGCACTCGTGCTCAGTGCAACGGTACTCGTCCCCATTTCTTTATCTTGACAAAGCCTGGTGCCAGGTTATACCCGGAATCTCGATCAACGAATCGACGTGGATGCGCGACCTGGTTCGGATGGTGTCGATTCCCATACTTCGGGCCGCGCCGGAACCGGCTCAGTTGGAATTCCGGTTCCGGGCCGAGTGCGATTCGTCTGGGGGGACTGCAGGGGCAACTGACTAACTTCGAAGGCTACACGGGAATGTGTCTTTTGGGCGATTGGTGCCATTGCGTGAGGTGGTAGAGCTTGCCAGCTTCGTCCGACATAACCAAACGGATCGCAGTAATACCCGGAGTACCCGTTGTCCTTGCGAATCGGTGGAAGAAGGCGAATTCCGGCCAGCGAATCCAGGCAGTCTCGCATACGCGGATTCCTCGTATCGGCGGTTTCGCGGAGCAAGTTTCCTTTCGGTCCATAGTCCAGCCAGACTGAAAACGGACTGGTCCAGGCTGACGAAAAGTTCAGGTTGGTCCATCGGCTGAACTTGCCACACCGACAGCCACCGGAAACCGGCTCCTCCCATGGCCTGCCCATCCATCCCGGCAACCTCCCACGGGGAATACGGTGAGAACAAATTTCGCAGGTGTTCGCGCACGGCGATTCTGCGGTTTCGAACGCATGAGTCTGGCAACAGCCTCGCCGAAAGGTCGAAAGCCCCATCATCAGGGCGGACAGGAATATCACGGCAACCGTGAAATGGGGTCGGCAAGTGTCGAAACGCATACTTCGCGTCCTGTCCATTTGAAATACAATGGGGAAACCGGACCGGTGTCCAGGGTCGGGTCCACTGAACGGGCAGAGACCGACGCAAATCCGGCTTATCGTTCATCGTCACGGGAAAAGCGGGTTATTCCGCCTTTCGCAAGTGATTCGTTCAGCCAGGCCTGGAAGACTTTGCCGGAAAGGGAGAGTTTTCGCCTGCGCCGGGGCGTATTTCCCTGTCGGCAAAGAACAGAACGCAATTATTGGCAGGTTTCCAATGCAATCTTACCACCTGGGCCTTTTGAAATGGGCATGCATTCTTTCATGTAGCCTGATGGCATTGTCCGGATGCCGGCAGGACTCCTATGAACTGACGGTAGTCCGTTCACGGCTGGAAGAAACACAGCGGGAACTCAAGGAATTAAAAGAGCTTTACAACCAGAGGGATTTCGTTGAGGAACGAAAGAGGATGGCGGCCCTTGAGGAAGAAGTTGCATCGCTGAGACGGCAGCTTGAGTCCGGCGTGTCTTCGTCCAGGCAATCGGGAGATGGCGAAATAAAAGTAAAAGAATCGCCGGACGAGTCGGCAGCGCTTCCAACAGATAGTAAGGCCAATGGCACGGCTCAAGCCGATTCAAATCAGTCCGCGGCCGAAACACCTCCCGCCGAGGCAAACCCGGAGCCGTCTGTTGAAGAAGCTGCGGTGGCCCTTGAGGAAGCCGGAGCCGTCCTCGACCGTGACGATCAGGGCCGTGTCACGGCCGTCACGGCGATCGATTTCCCAATGGAACAGGTCGATTTCGACAAGCTCCGGCTGTTTCCGGATCTCAAGTCGTTGACTGTCTCCGGGCCATGGGTCACGGCAGAAATGTTTGATGTGATCGGCCAGTTGTCCGGTCTTGAAAAGCTTGAGCTTGAACTGACGATTGCCAACACGGAGCTGTTGAGCCGCCTCGAAGGGCTTGCCAATCTGAAGTACATCCAGTTGTTTCGCACAGATATTTCCGATGAAAGCATGACGGTGCTCGCCCGCTTTCCGGCGCTTGAACAAATCCGCTGCGGGCAAACGCGGATCGGCGACGACGGGTTGGCCAGATTGTCGGGGATGAAAAATCTCAAGGCATTGGACCTCAGCGATTGCAACCGGGTCTCTTCAACCGGTGTGGCCTCGCTGGTGGTCCACAGCAAACTGCGCTTTCTCAAGGTTTGGGGACCGCAGATAAGCGACCTGGCGCTGGAATCGATCGGCAAGTTAACCGCGCTCGAAGTGCTTGGCCTGAACGATACGATGGTGACCGATGCCGGGATTGAAAAACTTGGAAACCTGAAGGCCCTCAAGGAAATCCATGTGGTCAGGACGCGTGTCGGCGACCGCGGTATCGAAGTCCTGTCCGGGCTGCCGGCGCTGGCCGTTATGAAACTGCGCGACACCCAGTTGTCCGACGAGGGGCTGGCACATATTGGAAAGATGAAACAAGTCAGGTCGCTTGACCTGAGCGAATGCCGGTCGCCGGGAATAACGGATGACGGTCTCGCACATTTGGCCGAACTCACGAATCTGGTCGAACTGAACCTGTGGACCACGGCGACAGGGGATGCCGGTGTTGTCCATTTGTCGAAGCTCAAGGGCCTTGTGTCGCTGAATCTCGACAAGACCCGGATCACGGATCAGGCGTGTGCGACCCTGGCGGGGATGAAGCAACTGGAATGGCTGCACCTGGGAAGCAATCCCCTGACCGATGCCTGCATTCCATCGCTTGCCGGCCTCGATCAATTGACTTATTTGAACGTCTCGAACACCGGGATGTCGGCAAACGCCTGCCAGCCCCTCGCCCAGAGCATCAACGGCCGGGGTGGCGTGATGGTGCTCCCCTGAATTTCGGCGGGCCGTTTCGCCCCCGGGTGTGAGGGAACCGCCGCCAGGTCGGTCCTAATGGTGCTTGAAACGCCACAGATCGGGGATAAACTGGTGGCTTGATTCACACTTGCGGTGAATCCGGTTTCTCGTCGTTTTTCCCATCTCAAGGAATCAGGGGTATCTGCATGAAACGGTCTTGGGTCCAGGGGTTGGCAGTTTTCGCATTGTTGGTGCTTTTTTGCCAACCGCTGTCTGCCTTGCAAGTCTTGTCAACCGACGATTACAAAGCTTTACATCCCGGGGTTCGAATCGATGGACTTCCGTTCTATCAGCCGACTTCCGCTGCCGATGAAGTCAAGACCTACGGCACCGTTTACGGAACCGTTCTGGCGACCGGAGCAACTCCTGAGGAGAGCGCCTGGAACCATGTCGCAGAAATCACTCCCATGCTCGGAGACGGATGGGGAAACCTTGTGCCCGAGGTCAAACCCAATGGCGAGGTCCTGACGTCGGTTGCTCGTCCGGATGCCGCCGGACAAACCGGGTTTTACACATTCCGCTACAACCAGCACTACCAGGGCCTCCCTGTCTTCCGTTCCGGAATTGGATTCCTCGTTCGCAACGATCAATCCAATCCGCTTGTCATGTCGGGGATCGACATCAAACAGATGAACGGCCTGTCCGTTCCCTCCCTGGCGATCGACAAGCCTCAGGTGACTCAGGCAATGCGCGATGCCGTCAACAAGTTGATGGACGTTGGCTCGAAACGCAATGAAAAGTCGGTCCTACAGGGCGCGGGCAAGCTGACGCTTCAGATCAGTGACCGCAAATACGTCATTTACGCGGGCACTCAGGGAAAATACGAAGAGCCAAAGGTCGCCGTCCATTTTGTGGCGGAGCGCGGTTCGATCAGGACGTTGCCGAACTACAACAAATACCGGATCATTGCCGACGTGGCGACGAATGAGATCCTTCTCGCCGAAAACGAGATTCACGAATTCACCGATATTGCCGGAAACGTCAGCGGGCGCGCTACCAGTGGCCTCGGTGCACTGGAATGCCACGGCCAGCTTTCAGTCGGGCTTCCCTATGCCGAAGTCGCTGTCACCGGTGGAAGCAGCGCTTTTGCGAATTCGTCGGGAAATTTCGTGATTCCCCACCCTGGAACAACCAGCGTGACGGTCACGTCGTATTTGCGCGGCCGCTGGTTTGACCTGCGCGATGAGTCCGGTGGCACTCCGGGAGTCACTCCATCGATTTCACTTTCGATCACGCCGCCCGGCCCGGCCAATTTCCTGCATAACCCTGCGCCGAATTCGCAGTTCCCGAATGCAAACGTGAATGCATATCTGGAATCCAATGTTGTCCGCGATTACGTATTGGCCGCCCAGCCGACCTATCCGACCATCGGGACCCAGACATCCTTCCGCATCAACAACAACATTAACAGCTCGTGCAACGCTTTTTATAACGGCACCTCGATTAACTTCTACCGCAACGGGGGCGGATGCAACAACACTGCGTTCTCCGATGTTGTTTACCACGAGTACGGCCACCATCTGATCAACGTGACCGGCAATGGACAGGGTCAGATGGGCGAAGGATCAGGTGACGTTTGCGGGGTCCTGATCCAGGATGATTCTGTTTTGGGGCTGGGCTTTCAGCAAAACTGCTCGGCTGGCATCCGCAATGCGAATAACACCATGCAGTATCCCTGCACCGGTGCCATCCACTTCTGTGGCCAGCTGATTTCCGGAGCTGTCTGGGATACCCGCAACCAGCTCGTAGTGACCGAACCATCGAGCTATCGAACCATTGGCGCGAGACTGTTTTTTGGAATGTTAATGGTTCGCGGCAATCTCTATCCGGGTGACCAGACGATCGACAACCGGATCACGACGATTTACCTCCAGCTTGACGATACCGATAGCAACATTGGAAACGGAACGCCGCACTATCAGGAAATCGCCAACGGATTCGGGGCCCATAACATGCCGGCTCCCCCTCTCGATCTGATTGACTTCGCGTATCCCAATGGCCGGCCCGCCATTATCGGGCTTTCCGGAGGCGTTCAGTTCAATGTGCAGGTTGTTTCGGCAGCGGGGACTCCCCAACCAAACACCGGCGTATTGCATGTCGACATGGGAAGCGGCTTTCAGGCCATTCCGATGAACCAGATTTCGCCCAATTTGTACCAGGCAAGTTTTCCGGCCGGGTCTTGTGGGCAGGCGGTCAAGTACTATTTTTCGGCCCAGTCCACGACCAGTGCATTGCAATACGACCCGTCGGATGCGCCGACGACATTCTTTACAGGTGTTTTTGCATCGGCGGCGACCAGCACTTTTGACGACAATTGTGAAACCGATCCGGGCTGGACGGTTTCCGGGACCGCCACCGACGGCCAATGGAACCGCGGAATTCCTGCCAACGGAAACCGTGGCGACCCTCCGACCGACGGCGACGGATCCGGTCAATGCTGGCTGACCGATAATGTCGCCGGCAATTCCGACGTCGATGGCGGCGACACCATTCTCACTTCGCCTCTCCTTAACGCATCGGTCTCCGGAAATCAGGTCGCGATCCTGAGCTACATGCGATGGTATTCCAACAACACCGGTGGCGAACCTGAAACGGATGTGTTTGTAGTCCAGATCTCCAACAACAACGGAGCAACATGGACCAACCTTGAAACGGTCGGACCTTCGGGAACCGAAGTTCGTGGCGGATGGTATACGAAGTCGTTCCGCATTTCGGATTTTGTCGCTCCGACCAGCCAGATGCGCGTCCGCTTCAACGCTTCTGATGCGGCCGGAGGCTCGGTCGTTGAAGCGGCCGTCGACGGCATCCAGATTTCCCGTCTGAGCTGCGATCTTGCGCCGCCAGTCGCCGGCCAGTCATTCAAGTTGGGGGACGGTTCCCGGACAGCGGGTCAATTCACTGATTTGGCGGCTACCGACGACGTCCGGGTGGATCTTGCCCCGAGTCCCAATCCAAATCTCAACAAACAGAGAATTGAGATGGCGATTGAGTCGGTTTCTCCGGTGATGAACCCGGCGATTTTCCGCTTCCGCGTGGAAGCGAGTTTTGCCGGAGGTCCACAGGGCGACGTCAAACAGACGATCTTCCTGATCAACCAGCAAACCGGTGCGTACGAGCAGGTCGATACCCGTGCGGCGACACTCAACGAATCGGTGGTGGAGATTGCCGCCACGGGATCGTTGTCGAGATTTGTCAATCAGTTGAACGGGGAAATGCGGGCGGTTGTCCGCTGGGACAGCACCACGTTTGCCGGCGCGCCTTTCGTCTGGTCAGTTAAAAGCGATCAGATCGTCTGGCTGATCCAGTAAGAAACATTGTCGCACCGGCCAACCGGTGAAGGGCAACTGCTAAAAACATCAGCCTGTGGTAATTTGCCACAGGCTTTTTTTTCTTTACGAATCAGTCTTTCTCTGCCTGATCCGGAATCTCGAGTCATGCGGGGAAACGGGAGTACACCAGGCCAGTCTCGGAAACGATGAGGTCCATTCGGACGTCCAAACTGTCCGTCGGCAGTTCGTCCAGAATCTGGCATTGGAAGGCCAGGCCACATCGGATCCCTGACAGGTCCCTGCCCAGCAACCGGTCGTAATAGCCCTTTCCATAGCCGATCCGCTCACCGGTGACCGAGAATCCAAGGCCGGGAACGAGGAACAGATCGACATCCTCCGGTGAGACATCACGCTGCGTATCGCGACGCACTTCGTCGACGGGCTCCAGCAGTCCGATCGTTCGCGGCGCAAGTTCGTTTCGCGAACGAATCATCGACAGGCGCAACTGATTTTCATCGCACCAGGGTACGATCACCCGCCTGTTTTCCGCCAAAGCCTTGTCGATCAGCCCACGGGTGTCGACTTCGCTGCCGATACTGACATAGCAACAAATCGAGCTCGCCGATTCATACCAGGCTTGTGCCCGGACAAATGAGGCAATCGCAGCGCTCCTCGTATTGCGCCCGGTTTCAGCCTCCCTGCGAAGCTGCAATAACTTCCTTGTTTTCCGTTTTGCCTTCAGGATGTCCATTGACGATCCAGAATCTCCATGGTCATGGCGGCAATCGATGTATCGGGAATGACGCCGTCTGGCGACCCGGAGACCCAGCTGGTTATCAGGGCTCCCTGTTGTCGCCCGGATACCGCCGGTGCACCATGCGAGCCCTTGACGAGACTCGCGTCCAACGGAATCGATTTCGTTGCCGGATCAAAAAACAGCTCAACGGGATCGTAACCCGGCTTTCGGTGAATATCGACTGTTCGGGCGAACACCGGCGCCAAGCCGTCGTCCAGCCACCAATAATACGCAAACCAGCTGTCCGGCTCGGAAACCAGAATCACCTCACCACTTCGTGGATGATCGATCGACAGGACTTGCCGGTCCCCGCCGGCAAATACCCCTGCAATTCCCGGCAACCCGGAAAAGATCCTCACGACGTCGGCGACAACCCCGGGGTCGCTGTCCTTCACAAAGACATGGGCAAATTGATGGTCAACCATCGCCCATGCCTTGCTATTCCGGAAATCAAGGTATTCAAGCCCGTCGTCGGCGACATGAATCGAGAGCAAGCCGGCCTGCCTTAGCAGGCGGTTCGGGCAGACATGGTGGTTCACGTGGGTGATGACATACTCGCTGGCGACAATCACTTCACCGGGGGACCCGTAAACGCCGGACATCTGCGCGAACATCCTTGCGATCACTTCGTCGAGATCGACCAGTGCCTTCATGGCCTGAGGACTGTCCGGGCCTGACTTCTGCGCCGCATAGTCGAGATGTGGCAAGTAGATGTACCAGAAATCCGGTTGAAACTTTTTGGCCGCGAGAACGGCTGAATCGGCAATCCACTGGCTCGACTGAATTCCGGCCAATGGGCCCCAAAAGTGCTTGAGAGGGAAGTGTCCGATGGCATTCAGCATCTCGCCGTAGAATTCCTGCGGCCGTGTGTAACACCACATCTCCTCGCTGCCATCAGGCTTGTGGATGGGAGCCGGCATACAGATATAATCCGCGCCGCAACCTTTGGACAGCATGGGAAACCAGGCGGCAGTTTTCCTGCCCGGAAAACGGTCGCGAATCAAGTCCCAAAGTTGCGGTCGTTCAATGACCTTGTTCCACGCCGTCCACATTTCGACTTCGCATCGATCCCGCCAATAAAATCCGTTGGCGATGACTCCATGCTGTTCAGGCAATGCTCCCGTCAGCAAGGTAGCTTGCGACGGCCACGTCACTGCCGGAAAACTGTGTGCAATCCGCCGGATGCTGCCTTTGCCCGCCAATTGGTCAAGGAACGGCATCCGGGAAACATCCTCGACGCGAAGACCGGGCAGAGACAGGAGAAAGACGGGAGCAGGCATGGGATCTGGTCTTAAGGCGAAAAGAAGGGGAACAGCGATCAGTTCTGCGGCCCGTCGGCCTCGCAAAGCCCTGAAAGAAATTCGAAACTTCGCTGCACAGCCCGCACCGCGTCGTGGCTGTGGCGACTCAGCTCGACAAATACACCACCATCGTAACCGCATCGCCGCAGTTCTTCCATGACCGGCACAAAATCAATTTCCCCCTCGCCAAACATCAGATGGTCGTGAACTCCCGACTTCATGTCCTCGATATGCACGTTCACCAGTTGCCCGGACCATTCCCGAATTCTTTCGGCCACTGGAACTTCACCCAGACAGTGAAGGTGTCCAATGTCCATGGTCAGTCGAAAAGTATCACCAGCAAACCTTTGATGAAGAAAGGAGAATGATGACAAGGTGTCGATAAGCATGCCGGGCTCCGGTTCGAACCCGAGTCTGACGTTTCGCGCTGTCGCATACTCGACAACGGGCTCGAGAGATCGACAAAGCCGGTCCAGCGCGGCCTGGTGCTCAAGTGAATCCGGGACGATACCGGACCATAGCGAAACACAATCTGAAGACAGGATGTCTGCGATATCGATGCACTGGCATAAAAACCGGACCCTCCTGTCCCGCTCGTCCCTGTTTTCACTTACAAGCGTCGGCTCATGCTTGCGGCGGCTGTCGAGCAAAAACCTCGCCCCGGTTTCGATCACCGTTCGAAACCCGACTTGCCGTATGAGCGCCGACATCTGTTCAAGTTGCCTTGCGAATCCGGCGGCGAATGGATTGAGCCATTGATGGTCGATCGTGATTCCGATCCCCTTGTATCCCGTCTCGGCAAGCAAATGAATGGCCTGCTCCGGATCGTGACACATCAACCCGTTGGTGTTGTAACCGAGGTACACAATAGGAATCGCCGGAAGTCAGACAAAGTTCGGATCAGGTCGATGGAATCTGGCGACCCAGAAAATAGCGCGGAATCACCAGCAGGGCAACGCCGATTGCATACCCTGGCAAATCGGGGTGAAAAAGAAAGCAGAGGGCAGCGTCGATCATAATCAGCGATTGAAGACAGGCAATCACTCCGGAACGCACCGACAGCTCGGAGGGAGCCCATAACCCGGTAATCACCCGCCGAATCGCCGGCAACAGCAGGAAAAGGAGCATCAAGGCATACAGTGTTTTCCGTTGCCCGGCAAAACCTTCCGGAAACCAGCCGGACACTCGTGCTGCAAACGCGCTGGTCCATGGAACCAGAACAATGGCAACCAGCCCCGCCATCATGGTAATCGCCCCCAAAAAAAGCAACCAACCTCGTTCAGGAGCTTGTTCGTCACGTGCATAAATGGTGATTCCGGCAACGAAAATTCCAACTCCCGCCGCAACATGCCATTCGAGCGGCGAAAAGCCCGCTGGACCCGTGAGCCCGGCGGACGCGCCGAGGAGCACATTCAGCATTCGACAACATCCCATCAGCCCGGGCCCCAGAAAAGTCCTCTTGCCGCCGGCATTGTAAGCGAGGATCGCCGCCGCCAAAGCAATGACCAGCATTGGCCAGGATGTCAGTGGCGAAGTGGCCTCACCTTTCATTCCACCAAGCCAGGCAGCGAAGGAAACCAGCACCCCGGTGACCAACAGGAGCCAGCCTGCGAGCCTGGCTCTCATCACGGGAATCAGGCCTTTTGGGAGGACTCGCTCCGGCCTTTCCAGTCGATCCCTGGCCACATCAAACACGTCATTCAGGACCATCCCGCCAGAGTACATGCAGCTGCTGATGATCAACAACACGGCCAGTCGGAAAACATGATCGGGATCCCCGTCCGCGAGGTTCACTGCGATCGCGTACCCCATCAGGATGTTGGACCAGGCCGTGGGGAGATTTGAGATTCGGGCCAGCCGGGCCCAGGCTACCAATGAATTCATCCCGCCATTGTAGCCTGATGATTTGATCCGGATGCCGGCGGAATTTGTGAAACTCGCAGTTCCACGGGCCCGGGAACAGGTTCATCGGGGACCTGCCTGCGCCAGGCCATGGGGGATGACCGCGAAACAATTCGCCAGAGTCCGAAAGAGTCGGGTCAGCGCAAAAAATAAGCCCGGAAGGCCAAGTGGCTGATTCCGGACTAGTCCCCCCCTGGGATATTGCAATGTAGATGCAATCTCCCAACGTTGATCAGGTCAACGATTAGTATTATCGACCAGTTTCGGCAATGACTTTGGACATTCTCGTAAATCCGCCCTCATCCCGCGGCGACAAAAAAAGACGGCGTGTGCTGTCAGTTCCGGCTTCAAAAATGTCAAAATTTTCCGAATGGCTAAACCTTGACGGCGGACTTTTCCGATTTTGACGAAGACCGGAAACCTTGAAGTCCCGACCTAAAGGACGAAAAATCGCCATGACGGATATGAGTGAAAAGACAGGAGGCCGCCCCCTGATGCCGGCTTCGGTGGCAAAGCCGCTCGTTATCGGTTTGACGGCATTCATTCTTCTGTTCCAGCTGATCAATAGCGGGGCGATTTCGGACCCCCAGGTGCGCCGTTACCTCGCGGGCCATCCGGTGTGCAAGGTCACTACGGCAATGTTTCTTGTCGGTTTCGCGTCATTGACACTGATCGCCCTCGATATCGTGAGACAGCGACGCCAATTGCGCTCCTTTCTGTCCGGAATTTCCCCTCAAGTCGACTTGCCGACGAACACGGACGGCGAAGATTCTGTCCAACCCGCCACAGCCGGGCTGCAGGCGGCCCTTGACGAATGTCCATCGAAAGAAAAATCCACGTGGCTTTGGCGGCGTGTCTCGGCAGGATGTGAATATGTTCAGCGCAACGGAGTTCCCGACGGGCTGGACAATGAGCTGAAATACGCGGCGGAACTTGACAATGAAGAACGAAGTGACCGCTACTCGTTTGTCAGGATCATGATCTGGGCGATCCCGATGCTGGGTTTCCTGGGCACAGTTCTCGGCATTTCCGAGGCGCTCGGTGGCCTTGACCTGGGGGGCGAAGGAGATTTTCAGGGGATGATGGGCAAGCTGCGTGGAAGCCTGTATGTGGCTTTCGACACCACGGCTCTGGCGTTGACGTTTGCCATTCTGCTGATGTTCTTTCAATTTGCCATCGACCGAATGGAAAATGGCCTGATGGCCGGTGTGGAAGCCCGTTCCCGGGAGATACTCGCCCAATGGTGGAAAATCAACAATCAGGCGCGGGACCAGTATGTGCAGGCCGTCGAGTCGATGGGGAATCAGGTTCTGAAATCGAGCGAAGAACTGGTGCAGTTGCAGACCAGTCTTTGGAGAAAGAGCATTCAGGCAGCGGAATCGGCCTGGCTGGAATCGGTTCGGGCCGCCCGAGATACGGTTCAGGCGTCGCTGACCGATGCCGTTGTCAAGTCAACGAATTTCCTGGGAGAGAACCTGCAGTCGGCCATCGAACAAAGTGATGAAGCCGTCGCGCGCCGCTGGGAACAATGGCAACTGGCTCTTGGAGAAAACGCCCGGCTGTTGCAAGGACACCAGAAGCAGATGATTGAACAGACAACCATGATCCAGAACGTCATGGAACGGCTGGGCGAACTGGCCAAGACCCGTCAGGAGCTCGGGGAGTTTCTCGCTGGGCAACCTTCCGGCGCCGACTTTTCCGAGGCGGCCAAATCACTTTCGACCGCGATCCGCCTTCTCGAATTCCGCTTCCGCGAATTGGAAGATCTCGACGAAAGCTCCGACACGATCCCCCTGTCCAAAGCGCGGCAGGGAATGGCAGCATGATTCGGAAGAAATCGCGGGCAAACGGCCTGTCGGTGAGCCTGTTTCCCTTTCTGGCCGTGCTGGTCTGCACGATGGGAGTGCTGATCGTCATGCTGGTCATGGCCGTAGAGGCCTCCCGCGACCGCGCGAAAGCCAAACAGCGGGAACACGAACTTGCCCTTGCCGACCAGCGCGAGAATCTGCTTGATGAACTGGATCTTCAGCAGTTTCGCAAGGAACAACTGGAGGCGATTCGACCGGCACTCCGCGACCGGCTCGCCGAACAGCGCGCCCGACGCAGTCACCTCGAGGACGAAACGCGAAGAATCCTCGATCGCGCCATTGAACTGGAACGGCTGTGGCGGGAAATGGAGAATCGACTGGCCGGTTCCACAAAAACTCTTGCAACGGACGCCGCGGAGATAAGCCGGCTGCAACAGGAGATCCTCCTGCAGGAATCAAAAATCGCCAAGCTGCGCAATGAACTGACTGGCCGGCCAAAACTCTATTCGATTATCCCGGCCCGATCGGCCAACGGCACGGCACGCCGACCCGTTTATATTGAATGCCGTCCGGATGGCATCATGGTCCAACCTTCAGGAATACTGCTTCGAACCAGCGAATTCACCATGCCCGTGCTGGCTGGCAATCCGCTCGATGCCGCGATCATGACAACGCGGGAGCACTGGAATACGCTGGCGGTTGCCGGCGACCAGGGGGAACCCTATCCACTGCTGGTTGTCCGTCCCGGCGGCGCATCGGCCTACGCCATCGCCCGCCGGGCCATGGCGAGCTGGGACGATGAATTCGGCTACGAACTTGTCGAGGATTCCAGGGCAATCAATTGGGGGGCGGAGGACAAGGAATTGACCCGCAGCCTGAATCAGGCAATTGCCACTGCCAGGCTCAGGCAACAACAGATGGTAGCGCTGGGCCGCGCACAGTGGCTGGGTGATGCCATTGGAGAGCCCGCGGGGAATCCGGGTTCGGGTGATTCCTCCGCTGTCGCTGGCGAGACTCCGAACGCCGGTGGAGCCGTCGGGCCAGGCACGCATGGCGAAACAGGAAATGCCCGGGAGGAAGCCGAGTCCCTGGCCGGCAACAACGCTTCCGCGCCGGTTTCAACTGGCGACCTGCCAGGTGCCTCATCGCCGGTCGCGGAGTCCTTTGCAAACAATGAACTTCGACGAACAACGGGTCCGTACAGTGCGGCAACCGCCAACACAAACTTGTCAGAGAGTCGTCGACCGGACGAGAAAGGCACGTCGGACTTCTCCGGCGAACAACCGGCATCCCCTTTTGATGCGGCCGCCAGTGTTGAGTCGGGGAACCTCGATGCCGGCAATGGGTCCGTGGCCGACGTATCCCATCTTTCGCCGTTATCAGCGCAGCGCGGCGAAAACTGGGCGCTTCCACAGCGGACGCAGGGAGCGACAGCTTACCGGCGTCCGATTCGCGTCGAATGTCGTCCCAACCGGTTCGTGATCCACGACACCGACCCGGCGATGCCGTACCGGATAATTGATGCGACAACGACTTCGGATGAAGCGGTGGATGCACTTGTCAACGAAATCTGGAAACAGATCAAGAACTGGGGAATGGCTGAATCCGGTGGCTACTGGAAACCCGTGCTGCGGCTGGTTTCGCCAGAGGATTCGGGAATTCGCGCCGCGGAACTTGCAAGGAAGCTTGAGGGCTCAGGAATAGAAATCGAAAGGGTCCGGCGATGAGGATTCGTCGTTTGCAGCGAAAAGCCGGGCAGGACGCGGGAGGTGAAGACTCTTTCCTCGATGTCATTGCCAATCTCGTCGGAGTCTTGCTGATCCTGGTTGTCGTCGTTGGCGCCAATGCCGGATCCGATATTGTCCAGGACGCCATCGACCAGATCGATGACGGCGAGATCGTGCAGCTCGCCAGCTCCTGCAAGACCGTTGGCCAGGAGGCTGATGCCCTGCATCAGGACAACCTCCAGATGGAACAGAAAATCGCCATGGAGCAGGCACTGGCGGACCAGCGTGAAAGAGAAAGACACGAATTGCTGGTACGTCTGGAGCTGGCCCGCAGCGAGTTTGATGCCCGTCAGTCACAACTCGACGAACAGGGGCGTAACAGCCTCGACCGGTCCCGACAGGCGGAAGAGCTGAAACAAAAACTCGCCGGGTACACGAGCGTGATTCAGGAACTTTCGACGCAAAAGTTTGAGGACGAGACCATCCAGCACTATCCCACGCCGATGGTGAAAACAGTCTTTAACGAAGAAATCCACTTCCGCCTCCGGCAAGGCCGAATCGTTCATGTTCCGATGCAGGAACTGATCGAATTGATGAAGAACGAGTGGAAGGAAAACGCGCGCAAGCTCGAGTCAGCCAACGAGACACTTGAAACCGTCGGCCCGGTCGGCAACTTTCGCCTGCAATATGAGTTGCAGGCAGAGTCGACCGAGATTCCGACCGAATTCGGAAACGTAACCCGCAGGATACCCCGATTCAACCGGTTTGTGATGCTGCCCGTATCCGAGTCCATCGGCCAGCCATTGTCGGAGGCCTTTGCGGAGGACTCTGAATTCAGAAGATTGCTCGCTGCGTCGGATCCCGGCTCTACTACCATCTCCGTCTGGGTCTATCCGGACAGCTTTAACGAGTTCAACACCCTGAAGGAATGGTTGTACGGCAAAGGCTTCATGACGGCCTGTTGGCCTCTGTCCGCCAACAGCCTGATTTCCGGTGGTCCGACCGGATACCGTTCGACGGCCCAATGACCTAAAATCAGGCGAGACTGAATTCCGGTCATTGAGACTCGCTCCCATGCCTCGCCGCAATCCGCGCCGCAATCTCTCTCGTGTCGAAATCCGCCAGGCCAACGGCGGCAATTGCCGGGGATGGGAAGTCCGCATCCAGCGACAGGGCATCCTGCATTGCCGTTTCTTTTCCGACCGGCAGTTCGGCGGCAACCGCGCCGCTTTGGCAGAAGCCAAGAGCTTTCGCGACACGCTCGAAAAGCAACTGCGTCCCCTGACCGTACGCAAGATGGCAGAAACTCCTTCGTCGCGCAATTCATCCGGTGTTGTCGGAATCCGCCGTTCGCGCCAGACCTATTGCTCAGGCGATGGCGACCTTGTTCATGAATTCTGGGTCGCGCAGTGGGTGGATGGCCATGGGCAACGAAAAACCAGGAGCTTTTCGATTGCCAGGTACGGCGATGAGCAAGCCTGGCAGATGGCACTTGAAGCGCGAAAACGGGGTGTCATCAAGGCCAAGCGGGTAGTTCGCCGCTAGACATTACCAGCAAACGGTAACTCGTTCCCCGGTGCGGATTCCCAACATCGCACTCATGCTGGTCCCGGTGATGCCAATTCTCAGGACGCCGTCACTGCCAAGAATCGCCAGCATGGTCGACTCCGGCTCGTTGTGGTCTTCGGAGAAAATGCCGACCGTTTCATGAGGTCCAATCGCAATCCGCACCGATTCATCGCGAGGAACCCCCTCCAGGGCACTGGCGAGGATATCGGTAACCAGATCGCCACCGTCGGAAATTTTTACGACTTTGCCGTCAATGCAATGTCCCAATTCAGAATCCCTCTGCTCCCGCAAGGAAATGACGAATCCCCGAAAAGCTGTTGGATCAATGGGGGCCAGGACGCGTCAAAATTATGCCAGAGCCGGCTATTTCTGTTCCGGCAATTTGAAGGGCTTTGCCTTGACTGCCTTGACTACTCGTCCGCTGCGAATGCATTGCACGCAGGCTTTGATGGTCTTGGCGCCACCACCCGGGACCTGCACATGAACGTTTTGCAGATTGGGCCGGAACCGTCGGCGGGTAATACCGGTAATCTTCGTACCAACACCACCCAGGTATTTCGCCTTGCCGCGCTTGTCAACGGAGTTCCCGAATTCGGATTGCTTGCAGCAAATTTCGCAACGACGTGCCATGTTCCAACCTGCCAATATTTCCTGAATGCGTGAATCCGGGGCGCCGGTCTGCCGGATTTTCGAAAGCGATAAGTATATCAGTCCTCGTTGCGAGGGCAACGGCATCTGAGTCGGCACAATCCCCGTTTTTCGGCTGTTTTACCGCAAATTTGCCCGCCAAATCCGCTCAGGCACAGGCCTTTCCAGGCCTCTCGCAAGGAACTGCATGGTCAAACGGGACCACCGTATCGGCGTCCGAAGGAACCCGTCGCGACCATGATTCCAGAATCAGAAACCAGCTTGTATCGAGGCTGGTCGTCGGCAGGGTTTCGGGAAGTGCCGCCGCCCTGGCAATCCTGTCACTGAATTCCTCGGCTGGTTTCCCCGGCCGGGGCACTCCCGCACACCCGACCAGCAGGCCACGTCTCAATATCATTGCGTGGAGTTGAAGATCAAATCCGGGCAACACCCACATTCCATTGAGTTTCTTCCGGGCCTTGTTGACCTGGCGAATTCGCCGTTCCATCCATTTCAAGTCGCGAAGTTGTCGACAAAGGACAGCAGCGCGCTCAAACTGCAGTCCGGCGACTGCCATCCTGAACCGTTCCTCCAGGCGTTTGGTGACTGAGGTATTTCCCTTCTCCAGGAAGTCCTTTGCCATCCCGATATTTCGCTCGTATTCCGTCCGGCTACAAGCACCGGCGCAGGGTCCGGGGCAAGTCCCCAATTCAAAACGAAGACAACCCGCCGTGTGTTGCTCGTCGAAAAGCTGCAACTGGTTGCTGAAGCGCATTCTGGTCTTGTCGGGACAGTCGCGCAACTGGAATACGTAATTCATGCTTTCGACAGCCTCGCGCATTTCGCCACGGCCAGCGAATGGGCCCACCACATGCCCGGCCGCTTCCGGAAATGATCTCGAAAAGTAAATTCCCGCGGCAGGACCTTTCCCAAGGCAGATAAATCCTGGTTGACGACGCTCCGGTTTGCCGACAACGTTCCATTCAGGCCGAAAGCGCTCGATCAATTCCTGTTCGCGGATCAGCGCAAGCAGTTCGTGCGAAACAGGTTCCCAGTACAGGCAGGAACTGTGGCGACGAATCCGCTCCATCTTGGGGTCGGATGTCTGGTTGGCGAAATACCCGCTCAAACGGTGCCGCAACGATTTGGCCTTGCCGATATAGATTATGAAACCATCATCATTCAGCCATCCGTAGACACCCGGACAAACCGGAGCCCGGGCAAGTATCTGCCTGCGCAAGTCATCGAGTTTGCCGTCGAGATCGAGGCGCAATGCCGGCCGAATAGCACAGCGATCCAGAATGGACTCGCCAAATGGCGAACCTGAACGAACCCGGTTAGCGCCCGGTCGATCGGCATTTTCCGTATTGCGTCCCTCGCTGCTCACCTGCACCAACCTCCGTGCCGGACCCGGGAAGTCCATTCGTTCACATCCAGTCCCGGTCCACAATGTAAGGCGACTCTCCCATGCCGTTCAACTCCAGTACGGAAACGGAAAGCGGTTTTTCCCGCCGATGGAAAAATTGCCGCGATTCTCGGGCGAACCAGTGCCGCAAAAACAAGCTTGCATTTTATTCGGCCGTTGCCAGCGCACCGCGTCCCGGGGCAATCAGCAATCGGATGACCGGCCAGGGCCCAGCGATGCCGCCAACGTATCGACGAAACGCCATACGTCGTCGAAGGTGTTGTACAGCGGGACAGGTGCGGCGCGAATGACATTGGGTTCGCGCCAGTCGACTTCGATTCCGGCGTCGAGCAAGGCCCGATGCACTTCGCGGCCCGAGGGGGATCCGTCCATGCCTTTCACTTCCAGAGATACCTGGCAACCTGAGCGGGGAGGAGTGATGATATGCACCCGGTCGCCAACTCGCTCTTGCAACTGTTGCCGCAGGAACAGATTCAGTTGCCTCGCCTTGTCGAGCAGCGGTTGCATGGAGCCGATTTCTTCAAACACTGCCAGCGAGGCGCGAATGGCAGCGAGTGAGAGAATCGGTGGATTGCTCAATTGCCAACCTTCCGCCGTCGGGATCGGTACAAAGTCGCTGTTCATCTGAAACCGCGTCTCCTTGTCATGACCCCACCAGCCCGCCATCCTGACCAGTCCGGTATTGGTGGCATGCCGCTTGTGAACGAAACATCCGCCCACCGATCCGGGCCCGGAATTCAGGTACTTGTAGCTGCACCATACCGCAAAATCGACGTTCCATTCGTGCAAACTGAGTTCGATATTCCCGGCCGCATGCGCCAGATCAACTCCCACGACAATTCCGTAACGATGGGCGCGTGTCACGATTTCACGAATCGGAAAAACCTGGCCCGTATAGTACTGAACACCCGGAATCAGCATCACCGCCAGTTCCTGGCCCCGTTCCTCAAGCAGTTGATCGACATCATCCAGCTTGAAAGCCCATTCTCCATAGCCCGGTCGCAAAGTCACGAGCGACTGGTCCGGTTCGCCACCGCGAAGGCGTATATGCGACTCGACGGCATGGCAGTCAGAGGGAAAGGCGTGTCGTTCGACTACGATCGCATGCCGCGCCGGTGTAGGCTGGAAGAAAGTTGCCAGCATCAAATGCAGATTCACCGTCAACGAGTTCATCATGACGACTTCCTCGGGCAACGCGCCGACGATTCGCGCCATCGGTTCCGCAAGGAACTCATGGTATGGCATCCACGGATAGTCCCCTTCGAAATGCCCGCGAACACCGATCCGCTTCCACTTCTCCAGTTCCTCCATGACAAATCCGGCAGTGCGCCTGGGCTGCAGGCCGAGCGAGTTCCCCACCAGATAAACAACTTCCTTGCCATCATCTGTCAACGGAATATGAAACTGCTCGCGAAACCTGCGCAGCGGATCGGCGCGATCGAGCTCTGCCGCAAGGCGTGATCCGCTGTTGGTTGTTGAACTCATGGGCCACCTGCCGGGGTGAAGTACACCCGCTAGACTTGTTTCATGGGACAAAGGACTGGCCGGGATGGCGCTGCGTCCGACATCAAAGGGGCGATCTGCAGATTCAACATCCAGAGGCCGTCCTCCAGAGAATCATCAGCGTAGATCATTTCGGTAATTGTCGTCGTTCGCCGTGTTTCCGGTCCGGAAGTGCGCGAACCCTCCCTGACATTCCAGAACAAATGGTGATTCGACAACAATCCGCCATCGTGCATCCGGTCCACTGAGGGAAAATCCACCAGCAAATGCCGGATACCAGTCCCGACGATCCATTCCATGGCCTCCACTGTAAAATAGGGTGGCAATGCGCCAACGCTGTAGTCGCGGGAACATTTGCCGGACGGATTGGGCAAGCTGCGCACGACGAGCGCCATGACTTCCCCGATCCCCTTTCTCCTTCCAACCGCCGACTCCAGTTCATCGCGGGTAATCAGTGTGTCATCCATGGCAGCCGCCGGACAACAACGTTCCGTGACCGTGGACGCCGGTTTTCCGGACACCGACACCAGCAGGGCAGGGTACCAGCCTTGCAGTCCAAGTTCATTAACGTGAACCGGTTCGTCGACGATATGCCCCACGGATTCTGTATGCGTCCCGTTGCAATGGGGAATCAGGGTCAACTGTCTGACATTGCAACTGCCGCCACGAGATGTATCTCCGACGAAACGGCCCGATTCAATCGCCGTCGAAGTCGCGCGGGGAACGGCAAACAGGTTGGGCTGATTCCCGGAAAAGTCGAGAGGGATCGCAATCGATTTCGCCGCCCCCACATCCACCCGATAACGCGTGCCATCGAATTCGGCAATAAATTCCATTCGCGACAACCGCGGACTATCGGAAGTTGACTGTCAGGGCCGGCCAACCCGACCCGTGCACATCGTTTATTAGACCCCGGGACTGCCGGAATTTCAAACCCGTCCGAATGCGGCTATGATGTCCGGTGCAAAACGTGGAAAGGGGAGAGGATGAATCTTGATCTGAACGGAAAAACGGCTGTCGTCTGTGGCAGCACGCAAGGCATCGGACTCGCATCGGCCATTGAACTGGCCGATCTGGGAGCCAATGTCGTCTTGTTCGCGCGAAACGCTGACGCGATTGAAAAGGTCCGCGCCTCGCTTCCCTGCCATTCGGGACAGAAGCATTCCTCCCTCGTCGCCGACTTCTCCAATCCCGGTACTGTTCAGGCGGCCATTGATCGCTGGGTGCAATCGGGGAATGTCGCGGAAATCCTTGTCAACAACACGGGCGGTCCGCCAGCCGGTGCCGCGATGGACGCGGATATTGACGAATTCCGGATCGCGTTCAATACCCATCTCGTTTGCAATCACATTCTGGCCCGGGCACTTGTGCCAGGAATGAAGCAGCGCGGGTACGGGCGCATCGTGAATATCATTTCGACATCGGTGAAGACCCCGATCACGGGCCTTGGCGTTTCAAACACGACACGGGGTGCAGTTGCCAGCTGGGCCAAGACGCTGGCCAATGAACTTGCACCTTTTGGAATCACGGTCAACAACCTGTTGCCCGGCATGACGTGGACGGGCCGGCTCGAATCGCTCATCAAGGGCCGGGCAGTGAAGTCAGGAAAATCCGAACAGGAAATAGCCGACGAGATGAAGAGCGAGATTCCCGCGGGACGCTTCGGGGAAGCCAGCGAACTCGGCGCCGTTGTCGCATTTCTCTGTGCTCCGGCCGCGTCTTACGTCACCGGTATCAATGTTCCTGTCGATGGAGGCCGAACGCCATGTCTGTGAACACGGAAACCGCGATCCCGAATTACATCGATGGCCGGTTGCAAAAACCTCACAGCAATCGCTGGCTCGACAATTACAATCCGGCGACCGGGGACGCCTATTCGCAGGTCCCCGACTCCGGCGCGGATGATGTCGACGCGGCAGTTGAATCCGCGCGGCGGGCCTTCCCGAAGTGGAGCGGCATGACCCACGCCGAGCGGGCGCGGGTATTGCACCGGATTGCCGACCTGGTCGATCGCGAGCGGGAACGGCTGGTCGTCGCCGAGACGGACGACAACGGCAAGACTCTCCGTCAAAGCCGCACCGTCGATATTCCCCGGGTGTCGGCGAATTTGCGATTCTTTGCCGGAATGGCCGAGGGCTTTGCCAGCGAATCCCATTCGTCGCCAGGTTTTATCAATTACACGTTGCGAAATCCGCTGGGAGTTGTGGCCTGCATTTCCCCCTGGAACCTGCCGCTCTACCTGCTGACGTGGAAGATCGCACCGGCCCTGGCAACCGGCAACTGCGTGATCGCCAAACCTTCCGAAGTCACCCCGATGACCGCAAGCCTGTTCGCCGGCCTTTGTATTGAAGCCGGTTTGCCTCCCGGCGTGCTGAATATCGTTCATGGGACGGGTGCGAGCGCGGGCAATGCCATGCTCGTTCATCCGGGGATCAAGGCTATCTCTTTTACCGGCGGCACGCGGACCGGGCAGCATATCGCCCGGACGGTTGCCCCGTTGCTCAAGAAATACTCGCTGGAACTGGGTGGAAAGAACCCGAACATTATTTTTGCCGACTGCGATTACGAGCGGATGATCCAATCGACGATGATGAGTTCCTTCGCCAACCAGGGGCAAATTTGCCTTTGCGGTTCGAGAATCCTCGTTGAAAAGCCGCTCTACGGGCGCGTTGTGGACGATCTCGCCGCACGCGCCGCGAAGATGCACGTGGGTGATCCGCATGAGGCCTCAAGCGACCTCGGTGCGGTCGTGTCGCAGCCCCACCAGCAAAAAATCCTCGGATGTATTGAAACAGCACGGCAGGAAGGTGGCGAAATTCTCGCCGGTGGCGAAGCGGCCTCTGTCGAAGGCCGTTGTGCGAGTGGCTATTTTGTGAAGCCGACCGTAATTGTCGGCCTGGGCCCCAAGGCAGAAACGAACCAGCAAGAGATCTTCGGTCCGGTGGTGAGCGTGCAGCCGTTTGACGACGAAGACCATGCCGTCGCCCTCGCCAATGACAGCCAGTATGGACTGGCTTCGTCGGTCTGGACCGAGAACACGGGTCGTGCTCACCGGATGGCGGAACGAATTGAGTCGGGCGTGGTTTGGGTGAACTGCTGGATGATTCGCGACCTGCGGACTCCTTTTGGCGGAATGAAAGCCAGCGGAATCGGCCGGGAAGGGGGCTATGAGAGTCTCCGGTTCTTCACGGAACCAAAAAATGTTTGCGTCAAGTTCTGAGAATACGGGCCGACATCGATGGCGGAGCTTGATGACGTCAGAAAAATCGGTGTTTTCGGGCTGTCAGCAGGACCCGACCAACAGAATCCGCTTAGCGTTCTTGACTTGTTCAAGGTTCTTGTCGGCAATCGTGAGGCTATCTTGCGGGCCGTCGATGCCAGACATGGTATCTGGCTGGCAATGGCTCTTGTTGGCCTGGCGGCGCTGGCTCGGGACTACGACGTCGCCAGCCTGATTCACCGCCCCCACCTCCTGGCCGTGCCATTTGCGGCCTCGGCTGTGCTCGGCTCATTATTTTTTCTGGTAATCCGGATTTGCATATCTTTCGCAAAAATCCCCGACGAACATCTTGCCAGGTTTGTTCCGTACAAGCGCTGGATGACAGGTTATTGGTTGACCGCACCGATTGCATGGCTTTATGCCATACCGGTAGAGACCTTTGCGTCCGAGGAGAGTTCAGTCCGCTTCAATCTTTTGCTGCTAACGGTGGTTTCCGTCTGGCGTTTATTGTTGTTTTCGCGGATTGCGTCGGTTTTAACCGGGTTGAGCTACGTCGTCGCCTTGACCTGGATCGGGCTGACCAGTTGTTTGATCGCATTTCCCGGTTTGTTTTTCAGCCAGTTAAACCTGGTCGGATTCATGGGGGGAGTTTCTCTTCCAGCGAGCGATCGTATCCTTGTCAGATTTTATGGTGGTGCCAGCTCAGTCGTTTTCATTGTCGGGTGTTTCCTTTTCCTTGCCTGGCTGTTCTCGCTCAATCACCTTATTTTCTCGCCCAACAAACGAAATTTCGAGTCACCACCATTTCAGAAGGCCATCGTCTCCGGCGGTTGCTGGAAATTTACGTTGCTGATTCTTGCACTTCTTGTCGTTGGCTCATTTTATTTTCAGCCAAAGCTTTTTCGCGTCGAGATGCTCGCCAGACAGTTTCGTAAAGACCCGGATGTCGACAAGGTTCTCGACTATTTGATGCGTCATTCGCCAGCCAGTTTTCCAGTTCGCTTTGAGTTCACAATTGATGACAACCCAATGTCATCTCGCCAGGAGAATTTGGAAAAACTCGTGCAAGGACTTGATCGGCGGCAAGCACCTGAATGGATGTTCAAGGTGACTTGTTATGGTGCTGCAGCAGATTTTCGCGCGCGATTGACAAATCTGTCCGGTTTTACAGCGCCCTGGTTGAATTATCGTGCTGAGAGATCGATGCCGCCGTTTCAGTCGTGTTGGCAGGATGGTGATTTGCCGGAAATCAGGAGTATCCTGAATTGCCTCGAGATACTGGAGCGATATTCTCTCCCGGGACGTCTTGGTGATTTCGAACTGCCAGAAATGATCGGTTATGTGAAGCAAACCCTGGCACTTCATCGCAACGAGGACAGTTTGCCCGTCCCCAACTAACAGAAGCCTCCAGCGGTCCTGAATGACGAAGGCTAATGACTCCGATACAATTTGGGGACGGTTTCGAAGACTGTGACTTGCCGAATCTTGCGAGAGCACAATGAATGAGATCACGACTACTTCGTCCGCGCCCGACCCGGTGGGCCTTTATCCGCATGCGAGGCGAGTCGGCAACCTGTTGTTCCTTTCCGGTGTCGGTCCGCGCAAGCCGGGAACCAACGAGATTCCCGGGAACCGCTACGACGAATCCGGAAAACTGGTTTCTTACGATATCGTCGCGCAATGCCACAGCGTCTTTGCCAATGTTCGGGCGATTCTGGAGGCGGCCGGATCCGGCTGGAACCAGCTTGTCGATGTCACCGTCTTCCTGACCAGCATGAAGAACGACTTTGCCGCGTACAACCGTGTTTACGCCGAGTATTTTGCCGAGGCCCGGCCCTGTCGGACTACGGTCGAGATCGGGGCGCTACCCACGCCGATCGCCATTGAACTAAAATGCATCGCCACGATTGACGATGGTGCCGTATCCGGGAAAGCACCGGCTGGTGCTTCCTGAACTCTTTAACCGCACGACGTGCCGGCCTCTGCAGTGACATCCATTGTTTTGCCCGAAAACCCGACGATTGATGTTCACACGCACATTCTTCCCGAGACGTGGCCCAATCTTGCCGACCGCTACGGCTATGGCGGATTTGTCTCGCTGGAACATGTCCGGCCCGGCTGTGCGCGAATGATCGTGGACGGCAAGTTCTTCAGGGAGATCGAGGAAAACTGCTGGAATCCCGGGGCCCGAATCAGGGATTGCGACCAGTTCAAGGTCGATTTGCAGGTGCTGTCGACGGTACCGATCATGTTCAGCTATTGGGCGCGGCCCGCCGATGCCCTGGACCTGTCAACCATCCTCAACGATCATATTGCCGGCATTGTCCGCGAGTTTCCCAACCGGTTCCGTGGACTGGGAACGATTCCACTCCAGTCTCCAAAACTGGCGATCGGGGAACTGGAGCGGTGTGTTCGCCAGCTGGGTCTGGATGGGGTGCAAATCGGTTCGCACGTCAACCAGTGGAATTTGAACGATCCCAGTTTGTTCGACGTCTTTCAGGCCGCAGAAGAACTGGGCGCCGCTATTTTCGTCCATCCCTGGGACATGATGGGCAACGACCGGATGAATCGATACTGGTTGCCATGGCTGGTTGGAATGCCCGCCGAGAACTCGCTGGCGATTTGTTCGATGATTTTTGGCGGCGTTCTCGAACGGCTTCCAAAACTCAAGGTCTGTTTTGCGCATGGTGGCGGTTCGTTCCCGCTGACTTTGGGGAGAATAGACCATGCCTTTCACGTCCGCCCCGACCTGTGTGCGGTGGACAACAAGCGGCCGCCGCGCGACTATATCGGCAAGTTCTACCTGGACACGCTCGTGCACGACGAGGCCGCATTGCGATTTCTTCTTGAGATTTTTGGAGAGAAAGCGCTGATGCTCGGAACCGATTATCCATTCCCGCTCGGCGAGCTGGAACCGGGCCGGTTGATCCGTTCCTTGCCGGGAATATCGGAATCGACGCGCAATCGGCTGTTGGGAGGCTCCGCCCTGGAATGGCTCGGTCTCACCACCTAACTCGTTTAACCACGGCCCGCCAGGTATCGCTCACCCCGCCAGAGCCACTCCCGTTCGAATCCAGCGTCCGGCGGACCATTCTCCCGAACATGTCGTAAAAATAGTCGATCGATTTCGTCAGCGAATGCGAAGAATTGAAAAACTCGACTTTCGTCAACCGGTTCCGGTGGTCCCAGGTGTACTTTTCGTAACTGCTGTCGCTGGTCTTCGTTCGCTTCGTCCGGTTCCTGAACGTGTAATTACCGACCGTCGCCGTTCCCATTTCCCCTTTCCTTCGTCCTGTCCCATTCCAAAAACCGAACGGCCATGTTGGCCACATCAATTTCGATGACCGGTCCCAAGGCTTTGCCTCCCCACCCGGCTATCTCAGAAAACTCGGCCCCCTTGAATTTCAACCATTTCATGGTCTCACCTTCTTGCCACAATCGGACCCTTTCCCCAGACGGCAAGTGTCCTATCTCGGATTGGGGAAAGAAATCCTCCAACGAAAACGCTTTGGACTGACCCGTCTCCAAATTGTAGATTACGACTGCGTTCCCCGTCACTCCCATAGCGTCAAACTCATCTAGCGTTACCAGGAAGCGGGCGTCAGTTGACAAAAAAAAAGACTGCGGGGCAACAAGGTTTTTTAGCAAAATGGTCTTGTGGTTCCGGTAGGTTTTAGCTGTGGAATCATAATGGAGCATCAGCATTCTACAAGGTGAGTCGGTCGAACCCGGCTCTAGCCTGAATAGCCACTCATCGTCCAGTGCCCTGTGTTCTTTTTCAGCAGGATCTGACAAGCGGTCGATCATCGCATCGACGGGACTCCTGTGAACTGCCCACTCTTTGTAATAGGTCCACAATTGATCGTGTTGGGCTTTCCAGAAAGAAGGCTTTCCGACGGCCACGGACATTTCATCGAGGTCAATGGTAATTGTCGGCGGCTCCGGAGGGTAAGCGCTGTCAAGCCCGGTGAGGTATATTATGTTGGCCTCAGGATCAAATGCGAAGCCTGTTTGTCTTCCGTTCCGATTCAGCGTCCAGTCGCTGAATATCTGTCCGATTCCCATTGGCGAGTCTGTGTATCGGCCTTCTTTCGCGATTCCCGCGATGTCGTCTATCGCAAAAAGATCTGTCAACGCGAAAATCCGACTTTTTTCGCCTTGCAAGTCATAGATTGCAATAGCAGCACTCAAGTCTTCCGTTCCAGAACGATTACCGATAGTCACGAAATAGGTTCCATCATCCGACATATACGCCTCCATTGGCCGCCGGCGATGTGGCAAGCCAAGTTTCTTGACAAACTCAAAGGCACTCAAGGTCTTGGAATACTTCATGACGTACGCGGTTGCAGTAACGCTTTCTCCATCACCCGGCTCAGTTCGCACCAAATAATCGCCATTCGCGGATACGACAAGCTTGGCCTTTCGCCCTTGTCCAACGGCGGACGCGTCTGTCCATGAACTGATGAATCCAACGACCGCAATTGCGAGCGCAACTTTTCGGGCAATGGCCGGTTGAGCAACTACCATGAGTTTCCTTCAATCAGGTTTGTAATAGATTACTCGTTCGATCATGGGCCCAATGACGGGTCCAGAACGTCTTGATGGCTCTCGGGTTACTGGCAAAGAGTTGAACGGCATTCGCGGCGATCAACGATCAAATAGCGCGTCTACGATACCCTTGGCAACTGCTGTAGGCCCTGGTTCTCTTGGCTTGGTATCTGGCGGAATATGTATGAACACACCAAATATGACCCTCCCGTCGTCCACGACTTCATCAATCTTGTACACTGCGGAATTACACATGAACTTCCCGGCATCGCTCGAACCGCCGACTTTACGATCTGGTTCTTCCCCCGATTTCTTGATGGCAGAGTTAACTGCCTTTTGAAATTCCTCAATGCCAGGTAACTCACGTCTGTTGGGACTCTTTCCGGCTCCATTTCGTTCGGCCACACTGCCTTGTCCAGGGATTTGCCCCTTTTCATCTGGTGCCTTCACGCGTTCGGATTTGCCGACCTTTTCAAATCGGTACCATTCGCTTTCCGGTTCCGCACCAACAACAATTACGGCATCAATCCTTCGCCCTGATTTAACGAATTCATCGATGAGTTTCTCAATCTCTTCTTCAAATTTATCCCATTCAACGGGCACCTCCTTTACAGTGACCGTGTCGTTCTTTGGGTCCGTGTTTTCGTATAAGAAGCACGCCACTCTACCAGCAAACTCTCCGGACGGGTTGTTTGGCACATCCTCAAAATCACCGAAGTAAAAAACAAGGGCGTCATAGCCATCAACTTCCTCTTGTTGTTTGTAAGTCGCGGCGGCCTTGCCAATGGCACCAACTATCGAAACGACTTCTTCCTGTTTTCCACTTCCCGTCCCCTTGTTCATCACCTCTTCCAACCCATCCGGATCAATGTGCGACAGCGCCTGGTTCCCGACGAATCGGGAGAGGTTCGGGTCGCCGGCCGAGAAGCCGATCGGGTCCTCGCTCAACCATTTTCCAATCACCGCGTCGTACCAGCGGTTCAGGGGGGGAAAAGGTGTCAGGAACCGTTTTTATCCTTTTTCGGGCGTCCCTGAGGTCGCAAGGTACTTTCCAGCCCCAATCGTTTGACCATCCTCTTCGACCAACGCTCGTCGCCGTACGGACATCCCCTGACGACACTGCGCCGCAGGGCGGATAGTTCTGCTTCCGTTTGCGGTGTGTTGACATATTCCAGCCATCCCGGGGATCGCCGGACCGGCCACGGTGCCAGCAACTGTTTTTGCGCGGTGTTTCCCCGATGCCAACGCCACAAACTGCTCCAGCGCCAGTCCTCCGCCCGATCGACCAGATTGGCCCGACGGGCATTGCGCTCGACATAACGGCAAACCGTGAGGAAATGGTCCTCGTCCTGCACCGGAAACGATTTGAAACGACCCTGGTAAACATGGCCACTCCCCGTGTTGCCAAAGTGAGCGTGCCAACGCTGGGTGTGGGTCAGCGTAAACCAGCCTACGAAACGCGACAACTCACCGTCTGTATGCGGTTTCACCACCAGATGCCAGTGATTGGGCATGAGGCACCACGCCATGAGTTCTGTGCCGTATCTCTCGACCGCTTCCTCCAGAATGCGTTCGAACGCCTCGTAGTCTCCGTCCTTTTCGAAAATGGACATACGGGCATTTCCACGATTCAAAACGTGGTAAATCACGCCACCATCCGCCGCTCGCTTTGGACGTCCCATTCCACAAAGTTACAAAACTCATCCTCGCATGTCAAGAAACGGTTCCTGACACCTTTTCTCCATAACCACGGCCCATCGGGCCGTGCCATCACCCACACGTTTAACCACGGCCCATCGGGCCGTGCCACAACCCTAATCCCACCACCACCGATCCGTATCCGGCAGACCGGACAGCGACTCCAGGCTGGAGCGCAATTCCTGCGAAACCGGAATGCGAAGAGCATCGCGGAACGCCTGACTCGCCAATATGGAGACACCTCCCGACGGGGCGACGAGGGTACCCGATTCCCACTTGACGTTCGCAAGTGATTTGGCGCGAACGGGTGGAACGAGTTTTTCAACCGGAATTTTTGCCGGATCCAGCAGCATTCCAATGTCGAGCCCGGTCCTGGCCAGCAAGTCCTCGCGCTGGACAAAATTCGCGGCAACCAGTACATCGACCATATTCCGCAACTGTCCGAAAACCGGGCTGGCGGCGGCGATTTGGGAGTACTTCTCCGTAAAGGACTCCGCATAACGGCGGGCGGCGGGCAAAGGATTGGACTTGAGTTCAATCAAACGGCCATCGCGATCTGTCTTATATTCTTCTGTTCCCAGTTTGACACCCTGGCCGGAAATGCGCAACGACAAGTGATCGTCGGTCATTTCAACGCATTCGTAATCGGGCGTGAACCACCATCTCTGAAAATTGTCGCGCGGAGCCCCTTTCAGTCGTTCGAAGAAAACCGGCATCTCGATGGGAGGCGGCTCACGCCCGATGCCGATCAGCTTCATCCGGTAATCGGCTTCGATCATCACCCGCGCCATGTTGGTTGCCGGCGAAACTCCGAAAACGCTGACACCGGCATCGCCGAGCGCGTTTTCAACTCCCTCCCAGACAACGAGTGCTACGGCCTCTTCCTGATCGCGCCGGACCCGCACCGGAATGGTCCGCTGGAATTCCTTCAGGCGGCGCATTCCTTCGGCCGTCGAGCCGATGCTGCAGCCGACCCAGATATCCCCGGGCTGTCCTGCGCGATACGTCCTCAAGGCAACGAGCAGGTCTTCCAGCAGAATCACCGGTCGGCGATTGTTCATTCCGACCGCGCGGCCATCGGCATCCTCGATCCAGCCTTCGGCAGGTCCGGCAAGCACAATATCGTTGCTGTCCGGCATCGCGAAGACATATTCGATGCGTTGCAATCCGGCGAGTTTCAGAATCTCATCGGAGAGAGGTTCTCCCTTGTCGAGTCTGGCAGCGATTGCCTTTTGCAAACGGGACAAGGATATCTTGCGAACGGGAGAAGGCTTCTGGATATCGGGATTGAGAAGGGCGCGGGCCGCTGCGGCCCTTTGCAGGAATATTGCTCCTCCGGGCGGGGCGAATTGCCGTTGCTCAAGCACTCCTTCGGGACTCACCGCAACCCCGAACACCGGCAATTGCACCGTCGTGGCCGGAGTAAACGGCGGAAGGTTTTGCGCCTGGGCCGAAGGGCAAAAGCGAAAACCAGACCCGGCGATGATGGTCAAGCCGGAAACAAGAAAAACCAGAAAGGACTTCGCGCCTCGACAGCGCGTCCCGATCGCAGAAAGGAACATTTCGTCTTTCCCCACCCGCAAATTGCCCCGCCAGGTAATTGTAACCGCGAATTCAAGGAAAGAAATCGCTGTCTTTCCCTGTCAGGCCGACTTCTGCGAGAGGTTTCCGAAGCTTTTTATCCTTGACTCCCATGTCCAACGGGCGCGTTAATTCCTGACTCAACAGGCAACCAGGGGATGATAACGGCAAATGCGGCAGAAACCGGTGCAATCCAACCTGGTAAACGGAAGCCCTTCACCGAGAGACGGTCACCATGCCTGCGCCATCGGCATTTCGTTTCCCGACCATGACTATCGCCATGAACGCGACGAGGAACACCATCATGATCTGGAGGACGACTCCAGCAATCAACGATACTGCAACCATGAAAACCTGGCCAAACAGGCGACAGGTCTTTTTCAAAACATGGCGTTCGTGATGAATTCCTGATTAGGTCAATGATCAGGTGCAGTGGGCCGGCTGCCGTTTCAGGACCACCGACACCAGGGATCCTCCGGTTTCGACACATGCCATGTCAACCTCGCGCGACTCGCCCTCCCCGGAGCCTTCTTCTCACCGCAATACAATCTGTTACGATTCGGCGCAGCGATGAAATCCGTCATGTGACCGGACGCATGGTCCGGGGCAGGGCTTGGGAAAAGGAAACAGGCTGATGCTAAGCCCCGTTGAAGCATTGGGACTTCTTGGAAAGACCCTCGACAACCGTATCCGGCACGCCGTTCAACATGTTGCCGACAGCACCCTGGCCCATGTCGCCGGGCGTTTGCGTGCCGACGCGCTCGCCAATGAAGTCATATACGAGCACAATGGTGTAGCGGAGCCGGTGCGGATCATGCTCCGCCCGTTGCTCGTCACGCCGGAACAGCTCAGCTATGTCGATCATGTTTGTTTCCGCTTGCTTGAAGCGCTGAAACGCCTGCCAGTGCTTTATCTCGAGCATCCGGAAGTCCGCAGCATACTCGCCATAACTCCGGACGAAGATCGATGGCTGCGAGATACCTGGTCGTCACATCACCGGCATCTGAATCCCGTTTACGGGCGGCTTGACGCCGTTTGTGATTTTACGGCCAGCCACTGGCAGGAGTCACTCAAGTTCCTTGAGCCGAATCTGTCGGGCGTTGGAGGCGTTCATTACGGGCCGCTTGCCGAAAAACTGGTAATGCGCGATGCGATACCGGCGTTGCTGGTCCACGATCCCGACCTTGTTATCGAATCCCCGCGCGACCAGAGGGAATTGTTTGTACAGGTGTTGATTGACCACGCACGTGCTATCGGGCGAGATGCATGCCGTCTGTGTTTCGTCGAACCGAAATACGTTCATGAAGGCCCCAATGAACAATCCGTTCTGGGCCGGCATCTCGCCGAACAGCATGGACTGACGATCGTGCACGCCGATCCGCGAGAACTCCGGGTGGAAGGCGACGAAGTCTTCTATGAAGACGTCATGATCGATGTTGTGTATCGCGATTTTGAGACTCGCGATCTCCTGGCACTGGAAAGGGAAACGGGAAAGCCCCTTTCGGCAATGAGATTGCTCTTTCGGCAGAACCGCGTCGTGTCGTCGCTCGTCGGCGACTTCGATCACAAGAGTTGTTGGGAATTGCTCACTGATGAACCGATTGCGGAAAAATTTTTCACGCCCGAAGAACGGCGATTGTTTCGGCGGCATGTACTCTGGACCAGAATTGTCGCTGAACGAAATACGACTTTGCCACACGGCGAAGAAGGGGACTTGCTGGAATACGCGCGAAATCATCGCGAAACGCTGGTCCTCAAGCCTAACCGTGGCTACGGGGGTCAGGGAGTCACTCTGGGAGCCGGACTCAGCACGAACGAATGGGATCGATTGTTGCAGGAAGCGGTCGGCTCTGCCGGGGACCCTGAAAGGTCATGGGTTCTGCAAACCCTGACCCGCTTGCCGATCCACGAATTCCCGGTCGTCGAGGAAAATGGCCGGGTCTTCGAGGAAGCCTTTTACTCAGTCATGGGGTTTGCATCGACAGAGAACGGCCTGGGTATAGTCTGCCGCGTTTCCCAGAAACAGGTCGTGAACGTGGCGCAAAAAGGCGGGCTCGCTGCAGTGCTGGTTGCCCATCCGCCGCGCGATCTGCGCATGCCTCGCAGAACGATGCGGCGCGACGACGGAACGGAAAAGGCATTGCGCGGCAGAATCGCCGAATTGAGACACCTTGATCACACCATCGGACTGCTTGGCTGGGACGAGGAAACCATGTTGCCGGCCGCTGGTCGACCGCAGCGGGGCGCCCAGCTTGCTGCACTCGAAGGCATGCGGCATTCACTGCTCGTATCCGATTATCTGGGCGATCTGATTGAAGAGGTTGCCCACCGGAATTCGAGTCCGGCATTCTGGGAACGGGAAACAGAACTGTTGCGCCGCCTGCGCAGGCTTTCGATGGCCCTTCCGGAAGAACTTGTCAGGGCGCAGGCAAAAGCAAAATCGGAATCGCTTGGAGCCTGGGAAGCGGCGCGGGCCTGCAATGATTTCCGGGTCTTTGCACCCGCTTTCGACCGGCTGCTCGGGCTTGTCCGGGAGCGCGCCCGGGCACTCTCCGGCGGGGGTGACCTCTACGATGCCTTGCTGGAGGAATTCGAGCCGGGCATGCGACGATCCCGGCTTGAGCCTGTCATGACCGGGCTGGGAAATGAACTTCGTCCACGAGTGCAGGAATGGAGTGGTGTAGCGCCGGCGGACAGCTTTTGGGGCGACCGGCAATTTGCCGGGAAAGCCCAGTGGGAATGGGCCCGGAGAATCCTTGCCGAATCCGGATTTGACTTTCGCCGGGGCAGGCTCGATCCCTCGACACATCCTTTTACCTTACTCGCCGGTCCCCACGACGTCCGGGTCACGATACGAATCAACGAGCGGAATCCGGTGCAAATGGTCCTCACGACACTTCATGAAGGTGGACACGCCCTTTACGATCAGGGGTTTCTCGCGGCAGACTCGGATACTCTCGTCGGTGATTCGCCGGGGATGGGAATGCATGAGGCGCAAGCCCGCCTTTGGGAAAACCATGTCGGTCGAAGACGGGAATTCTGGTGGCACTGCTGGCCAACGATTTGTGAACTTTTTCCGGAAGTTTCCGCGGACCTTGCTCCAGATACCTTTTATCGCGCGGCAACTCGTGTGAATGCGTCGGAAAGCCGGGTGGATGCAGATGAGGTGTCCTACCATTTGCACATCCTCATGCGCTACGAGTTGGAGTTGGGCCTGCTGAACGGGGACATTCCGGTTGACGACCTCAATGCCGTTTGGAACGAAAAATCCGTTTCCTGGCTGGGGGTGAGGCCTTCGGGCGATTGTCAGGGTGTCTTGCAGGATGTTCACTGGTCGCTGGGGATGTTCGGCTATTTTCCTTCGTATCTGGTCGGCAGCCTGTACGCCGCGCAGTTTGCCGAAGCCTACGAATTGACCCACGACCTGGCGGGCGAGATCCGGAACGGGAATTTCTCGCCTCTCTTGCAGTGGCTGCGGACCCACGTGCACGAAATCGGTTATCGCAACTCCGCCGAGGAGATCGTCACCCGCGTCACCGGCCAACCCCTCGACCCGACACCATTCCTCCGTTATCTGGATAAGAAGTATCAGGGCGGCAACGATTAGGACAATTCCCTTTTGATCACCGTCCCTTGCGGGGTCTGCCGGGTTTCGAAGCCCATTTCGCGTATCTGATTTCGAATCTCGTCGCTGCGCTTGAAGTCTTTTGCTCCCCGCGCGGCGTCCATTTCCTTGCAGAGTCGCTCAAGTTCGGCGTCGATGCTGTTTGCCCCGGCAAGTGTCCCGGCGCCGGCCGTGCCTTCATTGATCGGGGCGACGGACAAAACAGAGTTGATCTTGCGGAAAACTCCAAGTGCTTCGGCCGGATCGGATACTGGAGAGCTTATCCACGGCAACACAACGGCCAGCGCTGCCGAGATGTTCAGGTCATCGGCCAGCGCTTCGCCGAACGCGGTCAGTACGGGGTGCGACATATCGACAGTTGCCGGCTTTCCTCCTGTCGCCTCTTCCAGTCGCTGGCGAAATTCGATCAGCCGGCGGACCGTATTGGCCGAGTCCTCAATTCCCTTGGCGGTAAAATTGAGGTTGCTCCGGTAATGGGCCTTGATCAACTCGAAACGAATCACGGCCGGATCCACCGGGCGTCCCCACGGCGAACCATCGGGTTTTTTGAAACGACCCTCCATGACATCGCGCACGGTATAGAAGTTCCCCTTGCTCTTGGACATCTTGTCTCCTTCCACGAACAGGAAGCGGGCATGTATCCAGTAATTGGCAAAGGAACTTTTGCCGCTGCAGCCGCGAGACTGGGCGATTTCGCATTCGTGATGCGGGAAGATCAGGTCTTCGCCGCCGGTGTGAATGTCGATAACATCGCCGCCAAGCATCTTCGAAGCCATCACCGAGCACTCGATGTGCCAGCCGGGATATCCGGTGCCAAACTCGCTTTCCCATTTCATGATATGGCTGTTGTCGGGCTTCCAAAGCATGAAGTCCGCAGGATGCCGCTTGACGGACTGGTTCTCGTCTGTGATCCTTCCACCCGCGCCGGTTCGCAGATTCTCCAGCGTATTGCCACTCAGTTTCCCGTAGTCGGGAAAGCTTTCGACGCTGAAGTAGACGACCCCGTCTCTTGCAATGTAGGCATGCCCGCGGTCGATCAGGCTGCGGATCATCGAAAGCATTCCGGGAATATTGCCTGTGGCGCGGGGCATGCAACGGGCGGGGTCATCAAAAGCCAGCTTGTATCCAAGTCGGCGGGCATCCTCCAGAAAGGCATTGGTAAAGAACCCAGCGATCTGGAATGGATCGTTGGGATCGGTGATGGCTCCCTCGGGGACCTTGTAGGACTTCTTGTCCTCTTTCATCTTCTTCATCGCCAGGGCCATCTTGTCGAGGCCGTCATCTGCGTCGTCGACCATGTGACCGACGTCCGTTATGTTCATGACATGATGGACGTCATAACCGGCGAATTCGAGAAACCGGCGAAGAAGGTCGCCGAACAGGAAAGAGCGGAAGTTTCCGATATGGGCAAAGTCGTAGACCGTGGGTCCGCAACTGTACATCTTGACCTTGCCAGGCTGAATGCTCTGAAAAGGTTGCGTGGTCCTGGTCAACGTGTTGTAAAATCGGATGTTCATGGCGTCGAATGCGAGTGATTTTCAAGGTTGCATTGGTGCTCCGGCCCTGAAACCGTTCGTCAGAAGGGACTTTCCGTCAACGGGCGGGGCGACGACAAGGCGAGTTGTAACGAATCGACCCGAAAACCGGCAAGGTGGTTCGCGGGATTCGACTTACCCGAGTTCCAGCAAGCGATAGATCCACGGGTGAACCCACGGATTGGCGGAAGCAGAAAAGGCCGAAGCCACGCTGGCCGCGAGCAGCAAACAGGCAAAAATCATCCAACCCGTTTTCCCTTTCATCCGGTCAAGTGCCGGTATCATTCCCGCCAGCCACAAGGGTGCAAGCCAGAAAAACCAGCGCGGAGAACTGCAAACGCCCCCATAATTCCGGTCTTCATACGGCCGCGCAACGTAAAAGGCGAATAAAACCACGGACACGAGTACAATCCCTGCGGCAAGTACCCGATAGCGGGAGTCCGGAGGGCGCATGCAGGCCACCAGCCCCCAAACAGAAAGTAGCCAGACCGGTGTCAGGACAAAGACGCCGTGATGGCCCACCAGCAGGTGAAACAGATAATTCCACGGGTTGCGTTCCCCCTGGTCGACCAATGAGCGCCCCTGGTTTTGCTTCAGCCAGTAACTGCCTGGGTACTCGTACCAGTTGTTCCAGCGGCGAGCTTCCAGTTGACGCGTCTTCTCGTCGACAACGACCACCAGCGGCTGTCGGCTTTGGTCGAACCAGATAATGTACCGGGACCGGAATTCACTTTGCGGATCACTCCATCCTCCCGGAAAAACCGTTGCCGTGGCAATCCAATCGTCGCGCAGGTCGTTGCGACAGGATTCGAGAAAACCGGCAAGTTCACCGTCAATTTCCCCGCGGGAAAGTGCTTCCGCCGAAGCGGCAGATATCGATTCGCGGGTCGCAAGCAACTCGCCGTCCCCGCGATGCGCATAAGCCGGCCGCCATTCGCCATGGGCCTGGTAGTTGGTGATAAAAAAACAGGCACCCACCAGCAGGGCCGGAGGAATAAAGGCAAAAAATGTCTTGCGAAAGCTGCCGGCAAGGCAGACCAGCGAAGCAACCCCAAACCATGATGCAGCGGGCAACTCAAATGCCGCCGCCAGCGCGGAGGTCAGACCTGTCCAGAAATACCATCGCCAGTGAACGTCCGGTTGCCTGCGTATAACGATCAGCGCATGCAATGACAAGGCAACACAGATCGCCGCGGGGACGTGATTGTTGAGCGTTACCGAGAATGTCGTAATGTAAGTGCCAAAAGCAGCCGTTGCGACCGAAAATATCCTGGCAAACGGTGTCGTCGCGATTAGTTCGCCGATTCGCACGGTCGCCAGCATTAACAGCGCGGCTGGCAACACCTGGGTTAACAGCAACATCCAGCGAACCACATCAAATGTGTTGTCAGCCAGGTTCCAGCCCTTCACCAGTTTGATTCCCTTGTACAGCCAGGCCATCAGCGTGGGCTGAAAGGGGGGTTTGCTGGAATAGAAATGCGGCCGGTTGTCGCGACCCCAATGCAGCACCTTGTCGATCGTATCCCAGGAACGGCCCCCTTCGCCTTGCAGGACTTCATCGATGACGTAGGTATCGTAGTCCCCAAGGGCGCGGATCATGCACCAGCGGCTGCGGTCATTGGCGCTGAGAAATGGAACTCTCAGGTCGTAAGAATCCTTTTCTACCGACCAGAGCCGCGTGGCCATGGTCGCAACACTGATGATGATCAGAATCCAGCAAATAGCGCGCACATTGGGATCTGTGGGCCTTGCCTCGGGATGGGGACCAGCGAGTCTGTTGGGTTCCCGCATGGGCGAATGGGAATGAAGGACTTACGGAAACGCGTTGCAATGCCCGCTCAGGCGTTTATCTGAAAGGGAAAGGTTTTGCAGCTCATTCCGGCAGGCGATGCCGGCGCATTTCCTGCCCGCTCGCTGCCTGGATTGTCGGGGAAGTTGCGCGACTCGCGATCCCCGTGGCAAGGCTCCGGTCCACGGAGCTGATTTCGCCAACGGTTTCGCGAACAGAGAACCGCTTTCCGCGCTTTTGATCGCGGGCAACTATCAGCTCGGCCAGAAAACCCATTGTAAGCAACTGCGTTCCCAATAACAGGGCTGCGGCCGAATAGATCACGACCGGTCGCTGGTGCAGGGGAGTCCATTCCGGAAAATAAAGCATGCGCAGCAACCAGTACACGGCCATGAAGGCCATCCCGCTCAGGCCGAGCGCAAAGCAACCGATTCCTGCAGCTCCCATCAGATGTTGCGGGCGCTGACTGTATCCCGTGAGGAAACAGATCGTCAACAAATCAAGCAGTCCCTTGAAGATGCGGCTGGCGCCGTAACGCGAGCGACCATGTTTCCGCGGCCGGTGGTTGACAACCGCTTCGCTCACCCGAAATCCCCTGGCCGCGGCGAGAACGGGAATAAACCGGTGGAAGCCGCCGTACAGGTCAACTTCATCGAAGATCTCTCGACGATAGAGCTTGAATCCGCAGTTGTGGTCGTGCAGCCTGACCTGGGTGAGTGTATTGACCATGCCGTTAAACACGCGCGATGCAAACCGGCGCGACCACGGATCTTTGCGGTCCTTTTTCCATCCGCTGACCACATCAAATCCACGTTCCATTTCCGCGACCAGCCGGGGAATCTCCCCCGGGTCATCTTGCAGGTCCGCATCGATCGTCAACACGAACTCGTGGCTGGCAGCGACGGCTCCGGCAGAAATTGCCGCCGCCTTGCCAAAATTCCTTCGCAAGCGGACCCCGAAAACCCGCGAGTCCATTCTCGCCAGTTTCTCCACAACCTGCCATGAATTGTCCGTCGATCCGTCGTCGACGAAGACCATTTCCAGGTTGTAATCATTCCGCGCCGCGACCGCCGACAGTTCCGCGTGAAGTTCGGCCAGGCTGTCCGATTCGTTCAGCAACGGAATGACAACCGATATGTTCATCTGTATGCGCTTTCTGGCAATCGTCAAAAATCCGGTCTCAATGTCTGCCTTCCGCAACAGGACTGCTATCAGTATTGGTTCGCTGCGCGGAGGCCGTTGAGGCCGGTCAGACTGGACGAGGCCGGGGAAATTCGCCACCCGCCCTGTTCCCTAACTTTAGCAACGATGCCTCCGGCGAGCCAAGTTCGATTTCGCTATTTACAGTTTTTCCCGCTTGCGGATACGATTTTGCCGAGTGCAAGCGCTTTCAAATGCCTGCCCCGCACAATCAATCCGGTCAATGGACTTGACCGCAGGAGACGGACTCATGAACGATCGCCCAGCCCGGACTGTTTTCCTGGCCGTAGCCGGCTTGCTCGCATCGGCCATTTCCGGTGTCACTCCGGTATTTTCGGCGCCGCAACAGAACCAGGCCGATGACGGATATGTCTTTGTGCTCAAGCTCAATGACGAGCAGATCGAGATGCTGAAGAACGGGCAAGCCCTGGCCAGCTTCATCGCCCCCGAGAATCGGGGAAGGTTCTCCCAGGTCCGGCTCGAATACGAGGCCACTCCGCGCACCGGAGGTTCTTTCAATTCGCCGGTATTTCAAAACTCGTCGCCTTCCTTCTCCGCAGGCAATTCCCAGGCGGGGGTTAACCCGATCGCCACCCCGGGCAGCCAGATTCTCGGCCCGTCGGTACCGGAAGGGTGGCGACCGCCCGTCCAGGATTTCCGATCCTCAAATTCCGGGATGAGTAGTATCGTGCCGCCTCTGCCGCTCAATCAATTCGGAAATAGTCAGGGTGGGAACACCACCGGAAACGGAATCACACCCAATCAGGGAGGGACGGTTTTCCCGGGGCAGGGGAACACTCCTTCTTCGAATCCAGCTCCCGGCAATAACTGGAATATTCCGGGCACCGGAAATCCGACAAGTATTCCGCAATCGCCACCTGGAAATTTCCAGGATACGCGTGCCAATCCAACGGTCGATCCAAACCGTTTCGCAACGAATTCGCCAAATAACAACAATCCGTCACTTCTGACACCGGGAAACCCGCCGCGAACGGACAATTTCCAGGACTACGACAATCTACCGGCCGGAACAGCAAACATAACGCAGGGAAACCTGCTTGAACGGATGCAAGGCCAGGCAACGAACACTGCCATCCTGAATTCCGGAATGTATCGACCGGGCTACACCAACCCGGGAACGGCGAATTCATGGAGTGACTATGGGGGGCGAAACCTCCTTGCCAGCGCCCGCGATACTCTGGCGAGTTCCCGGAATCTGCCGATGGCAGCTATTCCGGGAGCGGCGAATGATCCTTCGGTCAGTGCCTTTCGCGACGTGACCCAGCCGACGGCAGCACTGGAAGACGCCAACCGGAAGAATGCCTTCCTTTTCTTCTGGCTCCTCTGTTCCATCGGACTGAACATTTATCTCGGCTGGATTTCGCGCGGTTTTTATGTTCGTTATCGCGAGTTGGCCGATGAACTGCGTGAGACTTTTTCCACGGTCTAGAGTTCGGTTCGTTTTTATGGCGAAGTGCTTTCACTTGCCGTGGCAAACGGAAAAAACGGAAACCAAAAAAAAATCCCTCAATTTCGACCTTTACGTTGCCGGACAAACCCGGCAAAATGACCGCCCCTGTTTCCAGCAAAGGCCCAGATAACCCTCGCGATGGATCGCGTGGCACAGAGCAAACGACCAGGCAATGGAGTGCCCAACAATGCTTTCTTTTTCCCGCAAGCTATTTCCTGCCGCTGCCAGTCTTGCGGCAATTTCCGTTTTCATCGGTTCCGTGTCGGCCCAACAGCAGGTCTGTGTTGTCGACATTGCCGAGATTTTCCGCAATCACACGGGATTCAACCAGCAGATTGAGTCCCTGAAACAGGCTGCGGAACAATACAAGACCGATCTGGAGCGCCGCGGCAATGAACTGCGCGCTCGCAGCGAGAAACTCCGCGATTACCAGATTGGCTCAGCCGAGTACAAGCAGCTGGAAGCGGAACTGGCGCAGGCCAGCGCCAATCTCGATGTTGAACGCCGCGCCAAGACGCGGGATTTTGTGCAGTTTGAGGCAAAACTGCATTTCGACACCTATGTCGAGGTGACCAGGGCAATCGCCGAAACGTGCGAAAAGCGCGGCTATCGGCTGGCGATCCGCTACGACGGCTCGAAGACAGATGCCACTCGCCCCGAGGCGATCATGCAGCGAGTCAACGAGAACGTCATCTTTCACATGCCGCAATACGACATCACAGGTGAAATCGTCAGCTTGCTTGCCGCAAGTGCTCCGAGAACGGGCGCTGTTGAGCCGTCGAGCCAGCGCAAACTGCCGTGATCCGGAATGTCGATTGACAATGCGGCACCACCTGCCCGCTTCTCGCATCAGGAAACCAATTGTGAAAAAACCCCGGCTCCAGAATACGATCGCCCGACCTGTGACGCTGACCGGATTCGGTTACTGGTCCGGACTTGATGTCACCGTGCAATTCTCGCCTGCGGCGGAGGACAGCGGCATCCGTTTCGTCCGCGCGGACCTGCCGGGCCGGCCGGTGATCCCCGCCCAGATTCGCTATCGCCAGCAGTCGCCGCGGCGCACGACCATTGGTCACTGCGGAGCGACTGTCGAGATGATTGAACATATCATGGCGGCCCTGTTTGCCCTGGAAATCGACAATTGCGAGATCCTCGTCAATCGTGCGGAAATGCCCGGGTTTGACGGTTCGTCCCAGGTATTTGTGGAAGCACTTGATTATGCCGGGCGCGTCACGCAATCCTTGCCCCGCACCCAGATTCGCGTTACCGAAACGATGCGAATCGGCGACGACGAATGTTCGTGGATCCAGATCGAGCCGGCGGACGAGTTTACGGTTTCCTACCACCTGGACTATCTGCATCCGGCGATCGGAACGCAGGAACTCACCTTGCCGGTGACTCCGGAAGTCTTTCGCACCGGAATCGCTCCGGCCAGAACCTTCCTGCTGAAACACGAAGCCGACTGGCTGTTGCAGCAGGGGCTGGGGCAACGGGTCAGTTACCAGCATGTGCTCGTTTTCGGAAATCAGGGTCCGATCGACAATCGGCTCCGCTTTGAGGACGAATGCGTTCGTCACAAGACGCTGGATTTGATTGGGGATTTTGCCCTGGGGGGACATGAAATCCTCGGACATGTGACAGCCAGCCGGACAGGACACCGCCTGAACGGTGAAATGATCCGGAGAATACTCCGGCACGGAGTGGTGTGCAGTGAAGAGCCGGGCGCTGCCATGGCGCGACTGAAAGCGGCCTGATTCGAACATCGTTTCCCCCAAGAGCGACAGACGTGGACGAAATCATCTCCTTCGAAACCAATGCCCAGGAACTGCGGCTCTCCCGGCCAACGCCGCCGAAGATTTCCAGCCTGGCCAGCGTCGACCGGAATGCGCGCATCGGAAACAACGTCGAGATCGGTCCCTTTTGCGTGGTGGGTCCGGAAGTCACCATCGGTGACGGGACAATCCTGCAGAACGGGGTCACATTGACCGGCAAGGTGACTATAGGCAAGAAGAACATGATTCATGCCGGTGCCGTGATCGGCGGCGAGCCGCAGGATATCGGATACGACGGCTCGCCCACGGAAGTCGTTATCGGCGACCGGAACATCATACGGGAATGCGTGACCATTAACCGGGCCACGACCAAGGAAAACAGAATCACCAGGATCGGCAACGACTGTTTTTTCATGGCCGGAGTCCACATCGCGCACGATTGTGTGGTCGGCAACCATGTGAAGATCGCCAACGCGTCGCTGCTCGGCGGCCATGTCCACGTCTTCGATCACGCCACGATTTCCGGCAATGCCGGAATTCATCACTACACGCGGATCGGCGACTATTCGTTTGTCACCGGTGTCGGCAGGGTCATTCAGGATGTTCCGCCGTTTCTGCTTGTGGAAGGAAACCCCTCGCGGCCGCGGTGCGTGAATGTCGTCGCTCTCAAACGAAACAACTTCTCCAACCATGACATCAAGGCCATCACGGAGACCTATCGCCTGCTGTTCCGCTCGCGAGTCCCGCTCGAGATGGCACTCGACGCCCTGCGCGGCCAATCGCTGCTCGGGCCCCATGTCGAACATATGCTCGAATTTATCAAGTACCAGCAGGCCGGACGCCACGGACGCGGCCGGGAACAGACGAGGAGGGCAGCATGAAAAGCCTTCGTCTTGCGATCATTGGCGGCGGACACCTGGGAAAAATCCATGCCCGTCTCGCCACCGGACTTTCGGACACCCAAATTGCCGCTGTCGTGGAAACCGATCCGGCTGCCGCCAGTGCGGTCGCCAGCGAACTCGGCTTGCCGGTTTCCGCCAATCTGGCTGACGTGGAGCGTGAAATCGACGCCGCGATCATCGCCACCCCGACCATGACCCACTTCCAGATCGCCTCGCGCCTGTTGAAGCGGGGCATCCACTTGCTGGTGGAAAAACCCTTTACGGCAACCGCCCCGCAGGCCGACCAGCTCGTCGACGTGGCCGCCGCCAACAACCTGGTTGTTCAGGTTGGGCATGTGGAACGGTTCAATCCGGCGTTTGAAAAAGCCGTCTCCCTGATGCCACATGCAAGGCACATTGAAGCCCGCCGGACGAGCGGGTACACGTTTCGCTCGGCGGATATCGGCGTCGTCCATGACCTGATGATTCATGACATCGACCTGGTCTGTTCGTTCACCGAAAGCCCGCTCGTCGAGGTTCGCGCTACCGGCGTCGCCGTATTCGGCCCCAATGAAGATATCGCCGAGGCCCGCCTGCAGTTTGCCGATGGCACGGTGGCCTGCCTGAAAGCTTCGCGGTGCAGTTTCGATCCCGCGCGCAGAATCGCCTGGTATTCCGAAGATGGATACATCGAAGTCGACCTGGCGGGCGGCAAGATTCGTTCGGCCGCCATCCCGAAGACTTTCTGCCGAACCACCCCTCGCGACGCTTCCCGGCTGGACCCGCAAAGCCGAAACTTGATTCGCGAGAAGCTTTTCAGCGAAGTCTTCCCCTACCAGGAAATCCCGGCGACACCCGCCAATGCCATTCAGCAAGAACAGCTCGAATTCGTTCAGTCCATTCGCACCGGCAAGTCCCCGCGTTGCGACGGCAAGGCCGCCCGCCGCGCGATCGCTATCGCCCAGGACATCGTCGACTGCATCAGCCGTCACAAGTGGTGCGATGGCGAGACTGTGAGGGTCGGTGCCCAAACCGAGGCCGCATGTGTGCCGACAATCGCCAGCCCTCTCCTCCGATACGGACGAGCCGCCTGATCAGGCCATCACGCCAGGTCGCGATCCTCAAACAGGACGAGGGCAAGCAGCAAGGCGGCGAGTCCATACAGTCCACAATAAATCGTCGCCCAGCCGAGATAGGCCAGCGGCACCGGGTTGCCCCCAGTGATGGCCGCGTTGATGTCGAAATGGTCCAGCACCGGAATGATAATGGAAATGACCTGACCAAAGACCGCGACCCCCTCGAACACCTCGGCGGCTTCTGTCGATTGAACGATCAGCGCGGTGAGGTGGCCCAGAACATAAATCGCAAAACAGATCAGGAAATTTGCGAGGATTCCCAGTCGCGTCGAAATCACCACGCTGATTGCCGCAAATACCATGGCTTCAAGCCATGCGAGTACCAGGCCGGGAATGGTGCTGGACATCTCGCGGAAACAGTTTTCCCAGGTGAAATCGCGGACAGTTGACTCCTGGCTGTCGTAGATCGGCTTGTACGATACCCAGAACAAAAACCACAGGCCGAGGACGATGAACAACATCGCCACGGCCAGGCCGATCCCGGAATATTTGCCCAGAATAAACTGGCGGCGACTCACGGGCTTGCTGAGGACGGTCAACGCCGTGCGCCCTTCGATCTCTTCGGCAAGCGATTTGCTGGCCGCCCAGATGGCGAGAAACACACCGAGAACCCGGAGCAACATCAACCCCGAGTCCTTGTACATCTTGATGTCTTCCCCGAATGTGTTGTACGGGGTGTAAATGGTCGCCACCGTGAAAATCCCGCCGATCACCAACAGGATCAGGAAAACCGGCTGCGACACTTCCGTTTTGAACGTGGAATGTGCGACCGCGTGAATCTTCGGGCAAGCGGCCACAAATATGAAGTAACCAAAGAACAGAACAACCATCCCTGCGGCTGCCCAATAGAAAAGAAATGCCTCCGGGTATTTGGGGGCAGTCACGATCGTCATCTCAAGTGTCGCCGGACCGGTGCCCCGGTTGGCGATGTAGAGCTTGTCGACTCTCGTTTCCGGAAATACAGGACTCTCTCCCGTTTTTGCAAAGTAGGGGATGGTACCGGTTGCTCTCGTCGACTGTGGGATGTCGAGAACCTTTTCGCGTGGCGTTTCGTCATTCACCGGTACAGTGGCAACTTCAATCGGCTGGGATGACAGAAAGGCGATGGTCCGCAGCTGCCACCCGTTGAGCGCTGCTTCGGGGACTTCCTGGCCTCCCTCCGGTGTCGGATACGGAATCTCGACCGTTACTGTTTCGATTCCGGTGGTCGGCAACTGCGCGATCGAACGGATGAGGACATCCGAATTCTCGACAGGGATCACCACGCCAAAACCGTCGAACTTCTCCAACATCCATCCGCCCAGCGAATAAACGGTCGCCACG